>Ga0335073_10000837_pt1 | contig 40451 bp, 40 predicted proteins | sample Lox_Sample_22_FD_207093 | JGI IMG/M metagenome (GOLD analysis project Ga0335073, IMG submission 207093) | Soil microbial communities from Loxahatchee National Wildlife Refuge, Florida, United States - Lox_Sample_2.2 | ecosystem: Environmental > Terrestrial > Soil > Wetlands | place: USA... | reverse complement strand
CCGAGGTGGTGCCCTATCTGCAGCACGAAATCGACCAGCAGACAGCACAATTCGATGATGTGTCGCAGTATGTGCCGAACGCCCGACGGTTTCACGAAACGCTGGTCTCCCGATGCGGTAACGAGCCAATGATTCTGTTGATCGGTTCGATGGAGCTGATCTGGTCGGCGCATGAGTCTTCGGTCTGGAATGACCACCACGAGCCGGCGCCGATGGCGGCCAAGACGAGGCGAGCGGCGCTGCGCGATCATCAGCGCCTGCTCGAGGCCATCCGTGATGGGAATTCGGCCAGGGCGGTCCGGCTGGTACAGGATCACCTCGCCGTCGCTCGCCGTAGAACACTTGCCTTCGGTACCGACAAAACCATTGAGGCGAAGCTGATGTCGGATATCGGCGTGCGATTGCACACGCAAACCCGATCCAACGGCCACTCCCAAAACGGGAAGGAGTCCGGAGCATGACTGTCTCGGACGCTTCAGACGATCGCGTTCTCTTCGACGTCGATCCCGAAAAACGCATTGCCACGATCACGTTGAACAATCCCAAACAGCGCAATTCCTACGACGCGGCCATGCGTGAGGCCGTCGCGCGGTGTCTGGATCGGGTGGCCGAGGATGACGATCTCACCGTGGTGCTATTGCGTGGCGCGGACGGGGTTTTCAGCACCGGAGCGGATATGAACAACGCGTACGGCTGGTACGGCGAGCAAGGTGAAGCGCGATCTGCAAAGAGCCGTCCCAGCCAGCGTCGTCGGCTCACGGTGGACCGTAAGTCGTTCGGCTTCTACCACAACCTGATGGGCTTCCCCAAGGTCACCGTGGGAGAGATCAGCGGCTACGCGCTCGGCGGCGGATTCGAAATCGCGTTGATGACAGACATCTCAGTGATCGCGCGTGACACCAAGATCGGCATGCCGGCCACCCGTTTCCTCGGGCCCGCGCTGGGCAGCCTGCACATGTTCTTCCATCGGTTGGGGCCGGTGTTGGCGCGACGGCTTTTGTTGACCGGCGACATCATCGAGGCCGGCACGATCGAGCACCTGGGAATCTTCACGGACACTTGCGATCCCGATCTCGTTCCGGCTCGAGCCTGGTACTGGGCGGAGAAGGCCGCGAAGATGCCGGCAGACGGGGTCGTGATCGCCAAAGAGGCATTTCGGCTCGTCGAGCAGAGCCAGGCTTACCAGGGTGAGGAAGTGGCCAGCTACCTATTCCACGCGTACGGCACCAACCTGCAATTCGCGCCGGGGGAGTTCAACTTCGTCAAGACCCGGGCGCAGCATGGCACCAAAGAGGCGTTCCGGTTGCGCGACGAGCACTTCAATGTACCGGAGCCTGACTAGCGAGACTTGGCTGCCTTCCGCGGCCGCGCTGATGTCGACTTGCTTTGCCGACCAGACGATTTCGACCGCTTCTCGATGAGCTGGCTGGCGTGGTCGAGGATGCAGTCCAGGCCGTAGTCGAAGTTGTTGTCGTCGGGCGCGCCGATGTGGTGACCCTTCGCAGTCATTTGCGCCAGCAGGGGTGCGATTTCGGGATCGATGACCATCGCGCCCTCGATCGTGCGTGCGCCGTTCTCCGTCGCCTGGTTCTTCTCCTGCAGCCGATGCAGCACCACCGAACCACGCACGTGCACCGACACCGCGGAGTAGGTGTCGAAGGCTTCTTCCGGGGACAGTCCCGCTTCGACCAGACCGGCGATCGCCTTCTCGATCTCCTGAACGCCGAGTCGAGCGGCTCGAGGGCTCAGCGCCGACCTGATCAGAATCAGATCGCACAGTATCGGGTTGCCCATGAACGTTTTCCGCATCGAACGAGCGTGATTGCGCAGCGTCTCACGCCAGTCGCTGGCTTCGACATATGGAGTGGCGAACACATACTTGCGCAAGGCGCGGTCGGTCATCGCGTTGAGCAGATCGTCCTTCTTGCGGAAGTACCAGTAGATGCTGGTGACCCCCACGCCGAGATGCTTGCCGAGCAGCGGCATGCTCAGGTTGTCGATCGACACTTGCTCGGCGAGCTCGAACGCGCCGCTGATGATGTCATCGGGATTGATGGACCCGCGTTCGCGTCGCTGACGCTTCTCGGCGGTTGCCTGCTTGGCCACTGCGGCCACCTCCATCAAGATCAATGCTGCGCGTGCCGTTCCGGTCTCACGACCGGCGGAGTCGAATCTACCGGGAGTTGCCCGGTGATCTGCGATTACGCAGCCGTGTCGCCATTCCCATCTGCTACTGTAATACTCACCGTAGGCTTTTTGATACGCATGGCGGTAAGCGAAGGATAACCGGGCATTTGCCATGGATTTAGGGCTGACAAACGCCACCGCGGTCGTCGTGGGCGGTGGCCGCGGCATGGGACTGGCCGCCGCGCGTTGCCTGGCAGACGACGGCGCCCGGGTTGCGGTTGTCGCCCGGTCCCAAGCTGACCTCGACCGCGCGACCGAGGACCTGACCAGTCGAGGCAGCCCCGACGCCCTCGGCCTGGTAGCCGACATCCGCGACGACGATCGCGTCAACAGTGTCTTCACCGAGCTCGGCGACCGGTGGGACGGCGAACTCAATGTGCTCATCAATGCGGTCGGCCCGGGTGCGGTCGGCAGCTTCGAAGATCTCACCGACGAGCAGTGGGGCCAGGCCTTCGACGACGGCGTCATGGGCATGGTGCGCTGCGTGCGTTCGGCCCTTCCGCTGCTTCGGAAGGCGGCGTGGGCGCGCATCGTCAACTTCTCGGCGCACTCCACGCAGCGCCAGAGCGTCATACTGCCGGCCTACACCGCGGCCAAGGCGGCGCTGACCAGCGTTTCCAAAAACTTGTCGCTGCTGCTGGCCAAGGACGAGATCCTGGTCAACGTCGTCTCGCCGGGCAGCATCGCGTCCGAGTCGCTGGTCGGCTGGGCCACCTCGGTCGGGGTTGACGGTAACGACCCCTATGCGCTGATGGACGCCATCGCCAAGCACTTCGGGCATCCGGCCCATCTGCCACGGGCCGGGCTGCCGGACGAAATGGGTTCAGTGGTGGCATTTTTGGCGTCGCGGCGCAACTCTTACATGACCGGAGCGAACATCAATGTCGACGGTGGTTCGGACTTCACCTGACCGTCGTTGAGTGGGAAGGAGTCGACTATGGCCACGGCACGCGAGGCACGCGCTTGGGCACGCAGCGCTTTGCGGGGGATCGGCGATTCGCTGTATACCCCGTTTTGCGGCACCGACGGTGACGACATCGACTGGGACGCCTATCGGACGCTAATTCGTTACTGCGTTGCCGATCTCGGGCACCCGATGTTGTGGTGTACCAGCGGCCTCGCCGAGTTCTGGTCGTTGACGCTCGACGAGCGAAAGCGCTTGCTGGAGGTGGCAATCGAGGAAGCCAAGGCCGTTAACCCCAACGTCGTGGTGCAGGCCTGCACAGCCGCCATGTCGGCCAAGGACTGCTTGGAGCTGACCCTGCATGCCCAGCACGCCGGCGCTGACATTGCCTACATCCAGACCCCGATGATGGAGGCTCACGGCGGCGAAGGCGTGCTGCGGTTCTTCAAATACATCGGACAGCGCACCGATATCGCGCTGGGCATGTTCAATTCACCGTCCTCCGGTTATGTGCTGACGGCCGCCGAAGGCGCCCGAATCTGCGACGAGGTCCCCGCGGTCTGTGCGACCAAGGAGGGCGCCTTCCGCCCGGCGAACAGCCGTCTGCTGCATGAGCTGGCGCCCGACCTGGTGATCTGGGAATGCGAAAAAACGGTGTATCGCGCCGGATGGCTGCGCCATGGGATCGTCTGCCCGGCGCAGCTGGGAACTGCCGGCTACCTGTTCGAAACCCCGCAGCGGCCGCTGCTCTCCGAATATTGGGACCTGGTGTGCGACGGCAAGCTCATCGAGGCGATGGACTACGGCCGTGAATCGGGTCTCGACCAGCTGGAGATCGACCTTGGATCGTGGTTCACCTGCTATCCCGGTCGCGCCGATTACTTCACGCACTGGGGCGGCGCGTTCAAGTACGCCGCGTCGGTACTCGGCCTGCCGATCGGCGCCTACCCACAGTCCCGGCCGCCGCAAGCAGAGTTGCCGCCGGAGGCCAAGGCTCAGATCGAAAAAGCGTATCGACAGTTAGGGCTTGTCGACGCCTAGCGACGTTGTGGAATGCTGTACCGATAGGTATACAGTATGGGTATAAGCTTTCGATCGATAGCCGCGAGTGGCCACTTAAAACACGCTGTCGGTGGTTTTGTGTGCCGCAACTGGCCACTGGGCGACAGGAGGATCACGTGAACACCGCCCAGGACGAGGCGGTCATCTATGAGGTGACCGCGAGCGGCGTCGCGGTGCTGACGTTGAACCGGCCGGATCGACTTAACACCTGGGGCGGCGACATCGCCGCCGCGTTTTACGCGGGATTGGATCGGGCCGAGGAGGATCCGGACGTTCGGGTGATCGTGCTGACGGGGCGCGGCAAGGCGTTCTGCGCCGGCGCTCAGCTCGGTGCCATGGGCAGCGTCACGCAGTCCGTTCAGAACACCGACGAGGGCAAGTTGGCCAGCCTCGTCGGGGACCGCCAGCCCTATCACTTGACGACGCTGTGCAAGCCGGTTGTCGCGGCGATCAACGGATCCTGTGTCGGCATCGGTCTGACCCAGGCGCTGATGTGCGACGTGCGGTTCGCCGCCGCCGGTGCCAAGTTCGCCGCGTCATTCTCGCGTCGCGGACTGATCGCGGAATACGGTGTCTCCTGGATACTTCCGCGATTGACGGGGTGGGGCGTCGCACTCGATCTGCTGCTGAGCGGCCGGACATTCCTCGCCGACGAAGCCGCAGAGCTGGGACTGGTCAAAGAAGTGGTCCCGCCCGAGCAGCTGATGAAGCGCGCCATGGAGTACGCCGAAGACATCGCGCAACACTGCTCGCCGGCATCTATGGCCATCATCAAGCGACAGACCTACGGTGATGCCATGCGCGAGGTAGTGCAAGCAAGCTCACGGGCCGAAGCCTTACTGCACGAGTCGCTGCAACGTCCCGATGTCATCGAAGGGATCACCAGCTTCCTCGACAAGCGAGCGCCTAGTTTTCCCGGGCTGAGCGCTTCGAACGGTATCGGAAAGGACGATCATGGGGACCTTGAGCTATAAGGCGATCGACGTCGACAATCACTACTACGAACCGTTGGATGCCTTCACCCGGCATCTGGACAAGAAGTTCCGCCGGCGCGGTGTGCAGATCTTCAGCGACGGCAGGCACACTCAGGCGATCATCGGCGACCGGGTCAACCGTTTCGTCCCCAACCCGACGTTCGACCCGATCATCGTGCCGGGATGCCTGGATCTGCTGTTCCGCGGCGAGATTCCGGAAGGTGTCGACCCGGCATCGCTGATGAAGGTCGAGCGACTCGAGGCGCACCCCGAATACCAGAACCGCGACGCCCGCATCACGGTGATGGACACCCAGGGCATTGAAACGGTGTTCATGTTGCCGACGTTCGCGTGTGGGGTTGAAGAAGCGCTCAAACACGATGTCGAGGCGACGATGGCGTCGGTCCACGCGTTCAACCTGTGGCTGGATGAGGACTGGGGCTTCGACCGTCCCGACCACCGAATCATTGCGGCGCCCATCATTTCGCTGGCCGACCCCGACAAGGCCCTCGAAGAGGTGGAATTCGTGTTGGGTCGCGGCGCGAAGCTGATACTGGTGCGGCCGGCCCCGGTGCCCGGTGTGGTCAAGCCGCGGTCGTTGGGCGACCCCATCCACGATCCGGTATGGGCCGCCCTGGCCGAGGCGGGCGTTCCGGTGGGATTCCACTTGAGTGACAGCGGCTACCTGCAGATAGCCGGAATGTGGGGCGGCAAGTCGACGTTCGAGGCGTTCGGCGGCTCAAATCCGTTGGACCAGATACTTGTTGACGACCGCGCGATTCACGACACGATGGCCTCGATGATCGCCCACGGGGTGTTCACCCGCCATCCGCAACTCAAAGCGGTCAGCATCGAGAACGGTTCGTACTTCGTGTACCGGCTGGTCAAGCGACTGAAGAAAGCGGCGAACAACCACCCGAACCTGTTCCCGGTAGATCCGGTGGAGCAACTGCGCAACAACGTCTGGATCGCGCCTTACTACGAGGACGACCTGCCCGACCTGGCGTCGGTCATCGGTGTCGACAAGATTCTGTTCGGATCGGACTGGCCGCACGGCGAAGGCCTGGAGGATCCGGTCTCGTTTACTCAGGAGCTGGTCGGCTTCAGTGACACTGACATTCGAAAGGTAATGCGGGACAACGCATTAGAATTGCTGGACGTCAAGGTCGGATCGGTCGCTTGAACGTCTCAGGCCGCGCACACCCATGAGCGAGTGGACCATCGGGGCGGTCCTGGACGCGATCGCCGAGGTCATCCCGGACCGGCCGATCACCGTGTGCGGTGACCGGCGCAGCACCTTCGCGGAAACCGCGGACCGCACTCGACGACTGGCGAACTTCCTTGCCGCCAAGGGGCTGGGTGCTCACCAGGAACGGGCGAGCCTGCAGAACTGGGAATGCGGGCAGGATCACGTTGCGCTGGTCATGCACAACGACCTCTATACCGACATGGTGATCGGTTGCCTGAAAGCCCGCACCGTTCCAGTGAACGTCAACTACAACTACACGCCGCGCGAAGTCTCCGAACTACTCGACTACGTGCGGCCGCGCGCAGTTATATACCACAAGTCGCTCGGCGCGAAATTCGCCGACGTGTTTCCGCCCGACAGCGCCGATCTGTTGCTGTCGGTCGAAGACGGCAGTGGTGTGTCGGAACTACCCGGTGCGGTGTCGTTGGACGACGCGTTGGCGCAAGGAGACAACGACCACCACGCGACCGCATCGCCGGATGACCTGCTGATGATCTGCACCGGTGGTACTACCGGTCGGCCCAAGGGTGTGCTGTGGCGCCAGTCCGACATCTACGTGTCGTCGATGGTCGGCGCCGATCATGCATCCGCCCAGGAGATCCACGACAAGGTGAACCGAGCCGCCGGACCGCCGTGGTTCGCGGTGTCACCGCTGATGCACGCCGCCGGCATGTGGACGGCGTTCGCGGCCATCATGGCCGGCCTGACGGTGGTGCTCTACGACACCAGCCGCAAGCTCGATCCGCGATTGGTGTGGGAAACGGCCGAGCGCGAAAAGGTCGGCATGATGACGATGGTCGGGGACGCCTACGCCGCGCCGCTGGTCGACGAGCTGAGGCGCGGTCATTACGACCTGTCGTCGCTCAACTCGATCGGAACCGGTGGCGCCGCAACGAATCTGAAATACCAAAGCGCGCTGCTTGAACTAATTCCGCACCTCACGCTGATAAACGGATATGGCTCGTCGGAAACCGGGAATATGGGATTCGGGCACAGCCGGTTTGACACCCGGACCGACACCTTCACGCTGCGAGAGGGCGGACTGGTGCTGTCCGAGGACTACAGCCACTTCCTTCGACCGGGGGAGCAGGAGGTCGGTTGGGCGGCCAGAGAGGGTCGAATCCCACTGGGATACTTCAATGATCCCGACGCGACCCGCAAGACCTTCCCGGTGGTGGATGGTAAACGGGTGGTGATCTCCGGCGACCGGGCCAGCCTCGAGCAAGACGGCACGCTGCGGCTCTACGGCCGAGACTCGCTGGTGGTCAACACCGGCGGCGAAAAGGTCTTCGTCGAAGAGGTCGAAGAAGTCCTGCGCGCGCATCCAGCGGTCGCCGATGCTCTGGTGGTGGGCCGTCCCAGCGATCGCTGGGGCGAAGAACTCGTCGCCCTGGTCGAACTGCGCGGTGCAGCCGACGGAGCACATGACGTGCTGCACGCGCATTGCACATCGGAGCTGGCCCGGTTCAAGGCACCCAAGGAGTTGATCTTCGTCGAGCAGGTCCATCGCCTGGGCAACGGGAAGGCCGATTACCGGTGGGCGAAAACCCAAGCGACAGAAAAGGCGCCGATGTCGACATGAACGCGATTGACTGTCTGATCAATGTGCACTTCGGTGAGACCGAGCAGCAACCCACGTGGATGTTGAAGGTGCGTGACGACTACTTCAAAGGACCGGAGTCGATGTTCGCGCCGGTCGACTTGGCGGAGCTGCTCGACGAGATGGATGAGCAAGGTGTGCGTAAGGCCGTCCTGGTGGATAACCTCGCGAAGCCGTCGGTCACCGCGCGCAAGTTCGTCGAGGCCAAACCGGATCGGTTCGCGTTGGCGATGGGTGGTGTGAACCTGCTGCGCCCGATGCCGTCGTTGCGTGAGCTCAGTGCCGTCGTTAACGACCTTCCCGTCGTGTATGCCGTTGTCGGACCAAGCTTCTGGGGCGACGGACAATACCCCCCGAGCGACGCCGTCTACTATCCGCTATATACCAAATGCGCCGAGCTTGGACTACCGCTGTGCATCAACACCGGCATTCCCGGACCGCCCATCCCCGGCGAGGTGCAGAACCCCATGCACCTCGACCGCGTCTGCGTGCGATTCCCCGAACTGAAGCTCTGCATGATTCACGGCGCAGATCCCTGGTGGGACATCGCGATCCGACTACTCATCAAATACGCCAACCTGCGCCTCATGACATCGGCGTGGTCGCCTAAGCGGCTGCCGGAAAGCCTGCTGCACTACATGCGGACCCGCGGAGCCAACAAAGTGATGTTCGCATCCGATTGGCCGGTACTGAAAATGCGCCGCGTTGTCCCCGAAGCGCAAGCTCTGGACCTGCCCGCCGACGTCCTGGAGAACTACCTCTACAACAACGCGCACGAATTCTTCTTTCACGGCCAGGAGGAGCACTGACGATGGACCGCTACGAACTACGCAGGCTCGACTACAGCCTGACCGAAGATCACCAGGCTCTGCAGGCCGCCTATCGGGACTTCTTCAAGACACACTGCCCGATCGAGACCGTCCGGGCCGCAGAAGAATCCGGGTTCGACAAGAGCCTCTGGGAGCGGTTGTGCGGGATGGGTGCGACGACCATGGCGTTGCCCCACACCGCCGGAGGCGACGATGCGACACTGGTCGACTTGACGTTGGTGGCCGAGGAGATCGGGCGCTCGCTGGCACCCGTGCCGTGGATCGACCACGTGTGCGCTGCGCGGTTGCTGGCGCGACTTGCCTCGGCGGAATCCGACGTCGTCAACGGCAAGCAGCTCGCGGCGTTCGACCCGCAACATGACAACGTCACCGGGATCCGACTCATCCCGACCGGATCGATCGCCGACCAGATCATCGTCCGCGATGGTGACGACGTGGTGCGGCTGACGTTCGACACCCGACCGACCAAGGTGGACAACATCGGCCGGCTGCCGATGGCGTGGGTCGACCCGGCCGCCGCCGATACCCGAGTGGTGCTGGCGAGCGGCCCCGACGCCTTGGCGCACTATCAACGGGCACTGGATGAATGGCGGGTGCTGACCGCTGCGGCGTTGGCGGGCTTGGTCGAAGAGACCATGACGATCGCGGCGGAGTTCGCCAAGACCCGCTACACGCTGGGTGTGCCGATCTCGACATTGCAGGGCATCTCGCATCCCCTTGCCAACATCGCGATCACCGTGCAGGGCGGCCGCAATCTGGCCCGCCGCGCCGCCTGGTTCTTGGACAACGAGCCCGACGAGCGCCGGGAGTTGGCGCCGTCGGCGTACGTCTTCATGGCCGAAGAAGCGGCAAAGGCCGCGACGATGGCCGTACACGTGCAAGGTGGTCTGGGCGTATCGACGGAGGCGGCCGCGACGGCGTATCTGGTGCGTGCCCGCGGATGGGCGCTGGCCGGGGGTGACCCCGGCGCCAGCGCCAAATACATCGCCGAGATCGTCGCCGAGCGCGAAAGCCGTTCAGGAAAGGACGCATAAGTGGACTTCTCACGAGTCACGCTCGCCGACGGCGATCAGGCCTTTCTCGACGAGGCACGCAATTTTCTGAAAACCCATGTGACCGAGGACGTCATACGACGCGACCGCGAAACCGGCGACAACTTCGACGAAGGCGTGCATCTGGCGCTGGGTGCCGCCGGCTACCTCGAGGGCGAGTGGAAGCCGCACGCCGATGGCGGATTTACTCGGGTGCGTCGCCGCATCTGGGAATTGGAGAAGCGGCGGGCACATGTGCCCTGGGTGACTTGGGGCACCACCGCCATGATCGCGCGTTCGGTGGCGAAATTCGGATCGCCGGAAGTGCGCGATGAAGTGATGCCGAAGGTCTTCAGCGGACACGTCCGGATGTGCCTGGGCTACACCGAACCCGAAGGCGGGTCCGACATCGCCACCTGCAAGACCCGGGCGGTACGCGATGGCGACGGCTGGGTCATCAACGGCTCGAAGATGTTCACCACCGGTGCGCACAAATGCCAGTACGTCTTTCTGATCACCAACACCGACCCTGACGCGCCAAAGCACAAGAGCCTGACCATGTTCCTGGTGCCGCTCGACCTGCCGGGCATCGACATCCAGGGCATACGCACTATCGATGGTGACCGCACCAACATCGTCTACTACAGCGACGTGCGCGTCGACGACAAGTATCGACTCGGCGAGGTCAACGCGGGCTGGACGGTGCTGCGGGAGCCGCTCAACACCGAGCACGGCGCGGTCGCCGCGGCGCCCGACGGCTTGCAGGATGTCTCGATCATGATGCACCAGGCCGGTTTCATGGCCGACGCCGTCGACAAGGCCGCCGGCAAGGTGTCCGAGCCGGACCCGAACGGGCGCAGGCTCATTGACGACCACGCGGTGGCGTACCGGCTCGGCCGTAGCACCGCGCGGATCGAGGCGGCGCTGAGCGCGCCGAGCATCTTCGGCCGCGTTGCGCTGGCGCAGACGATGCGCGACATCTCACCGGACCTGATGGATATCCTTGGGACCGCGTCGACACTGCCGAAAGGCACCGACGGCTCGGCCGGTGACGGCGCTGCCGAATACGTTTACCGCTTCGCGCCGCTGGTCGGGATCTACGGCGGCACCCTCGAGGTGTTCCGCAACATGATCGCGCAATACGTGCTCGGCCTGGGCAAGCCGAATTACTCACCGCCTAAAAAGGTTTCGTAGCGGCGAAACCGAGCTCAGTCGCCGGGTTCGGTATCGGGTGACTGTGGGCTATCAGCCTGGCGAGCGAGCTGCGCCCCGGCAGGATGGACCAAATGCATGGGCTGCCGGAACCCAATGTATTGCGGCGGCTCCTCGGCGATGGGTTCGGTCGTCACCTTTATCCAGCGCTGTGGGACCGACAGCGCCCCGATTGATTGGCCACGACCGACGCCGCCGGTCGATGCCGCCCCGGCCGGTGCGCGCTGGTTCAGCGACGACATGATTGCCGCCGCGTGAAACACCATGGTGGCCCGATTGAGCGAATCCAGGTTTTTGATCGCGACCTCCGCCGCCGGAACCATCGAACTCAGCTTGGACAGCGACGATGCCACCGGCGACAGATGGACATCCAACGTCGTCTGCGCTGATGACGAGATTTCCTGCAGGGCTGCGGATATGGCTGCCATCACCTGATGGCCAGTCGCTATCACATCGGGGGCGTTCGTCAGTGCCCGCGATGTGCGGGTAACAGCCGCGCCTTGGTGCGCCGGATCGACATCCAGATGCGGCGTGATGAACGGTGTCAGCGCCGATGCGTCGGCGCAGGCGCGCGCATAGGCATACATTGCCTCGGCATCGTTGACCCACATCCGTTCGTACTCGGCATCCGCGTCCGCGATGATCGGGCTGACCTGGCCCAGGCAATTTGTGCTGGCGAGCGACGGCAGCCCCGCGCGGTTGGCGTTGATCACCTCCGGCGGCACCAACGCGGCCAATGCCGACTCGTAAGCGGTCGCTGCCGCCGCCGCTTGCGTGGCCGCGTGCGCGGACTCGGTCGCGGCGGTATCAAGCCACTTCAGGTAGGACGTGATGGCGCGGCCCCTGGCGATTGCCGCTTGGCCCGATTCGCCCGCAAGCTTTGAGGTCGCAGCGCGGCACGATGCCGCGGCCCCATACAGGTTCGCGGCCAGCTGGTCCCATGCGGTGGCTGCGGCAACCATTGTTGCTGAACCAGAACCGTAATACATTCGCCCAGAGTTAATTTCTGGCGGCACTCTCGCAAAGGACATTGCTAGCTCTCCTGTAGGTAGTTACCAGGAATGTCGTGGAGGGGGTGCCTCGACGAGTTGAGGTCCGGCGTGCGAGTACTGAGTCCCATTGCAATGAATGCAAACACATCTAGCTTATGAATAGCTGGTAGACAGTTGCTAACTTACCAATGCGTTTTTCGTTGGCGATTCGACCGACACGCGGCCATATCAGCAGCCGGACAACAGGGTTCAGAAGCTGAGTACCGCGTCAGGTTGTCAGAACGGTTGCCGCCGCTGTGCCGGGCGCACCGTAGACCTGCGCGAAGCCCACTCGCGGAGTTCCGGGGACCTGACGGTCGCCGGCTTCGCCGCGTAGTTGGCGTACCAACTCGTGCATCTGCCGTAGCCCCGACGCCCCGATCGGTTCGCCGTTGGCGATCAGCCCGCCGTCGGTGTTGACCGGCATTGCACCGCTGATCTCGGTGGCGCCGTCAGCCAGCAGCTTCTCCTGCTCGCCGTCGCCGCAGAACCCCGCTTCGGCCATGTGGATCACTTCTGCGCCGGCGTCGGTGTCCTGCAGTTGGATAACGTCGACGTCCTGCGGTGTCACACCGGCTTTCTCGAAGGCGGCGTTGGCGGCGTAGACCGTCGGCGACACGTCCTCCTCGACGGGTGCGTACGTCGTGTTGACCTCGTAGGCGCCGTAGCGTCGGGTGCGGACTTCGACCGCGCGGACATACACCGGTTTGGTGGTGAACCGGTGCGCGATATCGGCGCGGCACATCACCACAGCGGCGGCACCCTCATCGGGAGCACAGAACATGTACTGGGTCAGCGGGTAATTCAGCACCGGCGACGCCAGGATCGCCTCTTCCGACATCGGTTTGCGGCGAAAGGCATTGGGGTTCAACGCGCCGTTGCGGAAGTTCTTCGCGGCCACCTTGGCCAGCGTCTCGGTCGAGATACCGTGGTCGTGCAGGTAACGGTTGGCTTTCATCCCAAAGAATTGAGTGGTGAGGTACTGGCCGTTCTGCGCATACCAGCTCGGCATCCCGACCAACGCCGGGTCTTCGGTGAAGGCGCCGCGAGGATGCTTGTCCATCCCGACCGCGATGCCAATGTCATAGTCACCCAACCGGATACCGTCAGCGCATGCCTTGGTGGCGCTGGCCGCGGTCGCGCAGGCGTTGAACACATCGGTGAACGGAATGCCGGTGAGGCCCACCATGCCGACAATTGCGTCCGGGTTGGCCACCGTCCAGCTACCACCGACCGCGAATTGGATGTCCTTCCATTCCACACCCGCATCGGCGAGCGCGAGCTGGATGGCGTCGGCGGCCATCTCCATCGCGGACTTTCCCTCGAAGCGGCCGAACGGATGCAGACCCGCGCCGATGATGGCTACATCGTTCACGCTATGGCTCCCTCTTGCTTGAGTTGCTCGATGCGATCCCAGTCCATGCCGATCTCCATCAGAACCAGCTCGGTGTGCTCCGACGCCTGCGGCGCCCGGGTTGTCACCAGCGGTTCGTGGTTGAACTGGATTGGCCCGCGCACGACTTTGAACGGCGCACCGCCGCTGGCGAGCTCGACCTCGACGATCATGTCGTTGGCGATGGCCTGCTCGTCGCCGGCGAGGTCGATGAGGCTCTGGAACGGCGCCCACTGGCCCTTCATCGTCTTCAGGTGCTGCCGCCAGTAGTCAAACGGCTTGGCGGCGACCGCCTTTGCGATCAGCTCGGCGGCCGCGTCCGCGTTCTGGATCAGCGGGAGCACGTCGGAGAAGCGGGGATCGTCGGCGGCCTCGGGGATGCCGAGATGCTCGAAGGTGTCCCGGATCAGACCGGTCGGGCTGATGATGCACAGGTTGATCGTGCCACCGTCGGACGTTAGGTAGTTGCCCATGAAGGGGTTCACCGACACCGCGGTCGCGGAGCCGGGCATAGGCGTGCGCATGACCTCACCCGTCTCCATACCTTGCGTCATGCTCGCCCCCGCCGCCCACCAGGCCGTGCTCAGCAGTGATACGTCGAGTTCGAGGGCTTCGCCCGTGCGCTCGCGATGCAGCAACGCGGCCGAGATGCCGCCGGCGATGAACATGCCGCCGATGGAATCGCCGAAGGCGGGAATGCCTTGTCCCAGTGCGCCGCCGAGTTCCTCAGGCGTTAGCGCGTACCCGATGCCGCTGCGGGTCCAGAACGCCGTCCCGTCATAACCGCCGACGTCGCGTTCGGCTCCCTTGTCGCCGTAGGCCGAACCGCGGGCGTAGATGATGTTCGGGTTTGCCGCGCGGATGTGTTCGACGTCGAACTTGTGCTTCTGGCGTTGCGCAGGCATGTAGTTCGTAAGGAAAACGTCGGAGGTCTTGGCCAGTTCGTAGATCACTTCCTGGCCGCCGGGCGTGGAGACGTCGATCCCGACACTGCGCTTGCCCCGGTTCGGGTGCTCCATCAACGGATGCCTGTCCGGGTTGACCTGGATTCCGCCCATGTTGACAAAGCCGCGCTGGGTATCGCCCCGCACCGGATGCTCGACTTTGAGGACGTCCGCGCCCCAGTCGGCGAGGATTGCGCCTGCCGCGGGGACGAACGTGAACTGCGCGACTTCCAGGACTCGAAAGCCCTCCATCACCTTGACCATTTTGGGACCCTACTTGGCGTCGAACGTCACTGGAAGCGCGTTCGGTGATCGGAACGGCTGCCCGTAGATATGCGGGTCTTCGTCGGTGACGAGCTTGATGTTGGTCACCCGGCTCAGCAGGCATTCCAGCGCGACCCGCGTCTCCATACGGGCGAGGTGAAGACCCAAGCAGGTGTGTTCGCCGGCCGCGAAGGAGATGTGCGGCACGTGCGCGCGGAAGATGTCGAATTCTTGCGCGCGTTCCCACCGCTGCTCGTCGCGATTGGCCGAGCCGATGCACAGGTCGACTGCCGACCGCGCGGGAATCTTGACACCTTCGAGCTCTGTATCTTCGGTGGCGAACCGCTGCACGGTGGTCAACGGTGTCTCGAAGCGCAGCCCCTCTTCGATCGCGGGGGCGATCAACTGATGATTGGCTTGCACCGCATCGAATTGGTTCGGGTGGGTGAGCAACAAGAACAACAGGTTGCCCGACGACCGGTAGGTGGTTTCCAGGCCGGCGGGCAGCAGCAGCCGCAGGAACGAGTAAATGGCTTCGTCGCTGAGCTTTTCGCCGTCAATCTCCGCGGTGACCAGATCGCCGATGATGTCTTCGGTCGGCTCGGCCTTGCGCCGCTCGATCTGGTCGAGGAAGTAATCCTTCAGCGCCGCAGAGGCTTCGAAGGCGCGCTCGTACTTGATGGTGTAGTTGATCAACTGCACCGCGCGCCGGCGAAATTCGGGCAGGTCCTCGGCGGGCAGGCCCAACAGTTCGGCGATGACCCGGGTGGGGAACTCGAACGTGAAGTTCCGTACCAGATCCGCTTGGCCGGCGTCGATGAACTCGTCGATCAGCGCGTTGCAGATCGGCCGCACAATCGCCGGTTCCCAACGCGCGAGCGCCTTGGACTTGAACGCGGCAGACACCAGGTTGCGGTGCTCGCGGTGTTTCTTGCCCTCCATCGCCAGGATGCTCGGACCGATGAACAGGCCGATCGTGTTGTCGTAGTACGCGGAGCCGAAAATCTGGCCGTCGCGAAACGCCTTGTTCACCGCGTCGAACGACATGGCGGCGAAGGAGTTCTTAGGCCGCAGCGGTTCGGGAGTTTTGGAGTAGTCGACGACCGTGCCGTGGAACACGCCGGCTTCGTTGCGCTTCTTGGCGAAGTACGGGTAGGGGTCACGGATGAAGTCGGCAGGCTTGTCGTCGACGACGACGTCCTGAACTCGACTTTCCACAGCTTCCCCGTCTCGGCTACACGATCGTACTGTAAAGATTACAGTAGCCTACATGGGCGAGGCCGGGGGACGTAAGTGTTAGGGCAGCAAAGCTGCGCACTCACTGTCGGTTCAAGGGCGATTCCGCCTGACCAGCTCCACGCCCAGCTCGTCGAGCGGGACTCGATGACCAGCAGTGCAACAGATTTCGACCGAAGCGTCGGCGCCGCAGTTCAGGTGGGTGAGGCGCAATCGGCGGCGGCCCGTTAGGTGGCGCTGTCCCCACTCGAACATCGCCCACACCACCGGCATGAAATCGATGCCCGCCTCGGTAAGCACGTACTCGTCGCGGGTGCGCTGCCCCGGCTCACGATAAGGCCGGCGCTCCAGCAGCCCGAGTTCGACCAATTCGGCCAGCCGTGCCGAGGCGGCAGCCTTGGTGATGCCCACGCGGTGGGCGAAGTCGTCGAACCGGGTCGTGCCGTAGTACGCCTCGCGCATGATCAGCATCGCGGATTTGGTGCCCATAACCTCCATGGTTTTCTCGATCGAGCACTCGCCGACCGCTGACCAGGCGTCACGATCGGCCAGCGCGCCCTGCAGCAGTGTCACGCAAATCACCTCCGATCTGGGTTGCCCTTAGTATACCCAGGTGTTATAGCTGGATATAGCTGGGAATACCTAGCATCGGCTCGAGGAGGAGTCATGGCATTTCAGGGTAGAGACGCCGTCATCGTGGGTGCGGTACGCACGCCGGTCGGCAAGGGCAAAGCAAGTGGCGCGCTGCACGGTGTGCTGCCCGCGGACCTGCTGGCGCACAGCCTGCGAGAGCTTGTGCAGCGCACCGGCGTGGACCCCGGCCAGATCGACGACGTCATTGCCGGTGCCGTGACGCAGGTAGGCGACCAGGCGGTCAACATCGCACGCAATGCGCTGCTCGGCGCGGGGTTCCCGGAGTCGGTGCCCGGCACCACGGTTGACCGGCAGTGCGGCAGTAGCCAGCAGGCCATCAGCTTCGCTGCGCAGGGTGTCGTCTCCGGGGCTTATGACCTGGTTATCGCCGGCGGCGTGGAGTCGATGAGCCGCGTTCCGATGGGCACCTCGGTGCTGCCTGGTAGCAACCCGTTCGGCGAGGACATGGCAGCGCGCTATCCCGAAGGGCTGGTGCCGCAGGGCATAAGCGCCGAATTGATCGCCGCGAAATGGGGCTTCTCGCGTACCGAGCTCGACGAATTCTCCGCTGGCAGCCACGAAAAGGCGGCGCGGGCCACCAAAGAAGGACTCTTCGACAACGAGCTGACCCCGATCGCCGGGCTGAGCACCGACGAGATCATCCGGCCCGGCACCACCGTCGAGACCCTCGCCGGCCTCAAGCCGGCTTTCTACGACCCGGCGGTTGCGGCCCGCTTTCCGCAGATCAGCTGGGAAATCACGCCGGGTAACTCGTCGCCGCTGTCCGACGGCAGCGCCGCGGTGCTGATCACCAGCAGCGAGGCCGCCAAGAAACTTGGCCTGCGGCCGCTCGCCCGGATTCATACCGCGACGGTGGTCGGCTCGGACCCGCTCTACATGCTGACCGGTGTGATTCCGGCTACCGAGAAGGTCCTTCATCGTGCCGGTCTGACACTGGCCGACATCGACCTGTTCGAAGTCAACGAGGCGTTCGCACCCGTGGTGCTGGCCTGGGCCAAAGACACCGGCGCTGACCTGGCCAAGACCAACGTGAACGGCGGCGCCATCGCCATCGGACATCCGTTGGGGGCCAGCGGCGCTCGGATCATGACCACGCTCGTCAACGCGCTCGAACAGCGCGGCGGCCGCTACGGCCTGCAGACGATGTGCGAGGGCGGCGGTATGGCTAACGCCACGATCATCGAGCGGTTGGGCTAACCGACCCTCAACCAGGTGGAGCTTCAGACGATCTGAACTAGAGCCAACCGGTGCGGGCGGCAGCAACCGGCTCGGCGGGGGACGGGGCCAATACCCCGTCCCGCACGCCATCGAGCATCCGTTTCACTGTGGCGACAATCTCCGGGGCCGCCGCGGCGAGTCCGGTCTTATCGGCTTCGCTGACCTCATCCGCGTCGACGCCTGCCCGGGCCAGCACGGCGGCCGGGTCGCCCAGCTCATCGGCCAACCAGGACACCGGATCGGCGGTCAACTCGGGGACGAAGTGCCGGCGTCCGGGTTCCCAACCCGTGAATTGCGGGTGGTGGTGGGCCCGGTCGAGCGTCCCGGGCGGGCTCTCAGTGGATCCAAAAAGATCGACCCGCCACACCGGCCGGGTGAAGGCAATCGGGACGCCGGCGTAGATCGACCCCTGAGGCTCAGCCCGGTCGACGAGGCGGAGTTCCAATCTGACTCCGCGTTCCGGGGTCTCTTGACCGGCCCGTGGATTCGGATCGACGAAATACATATCGCCGACGACTACGCCGAGGGTTTCGAATCCGAACGCTGCAAACATCGCGTACCTTTCGTTATGCCCCTTCGAGCGTAGACCCACGTGGTTGACGTGGCGTATTTCCATCGGAGGCGGGCTTCCGGCCTTTAGGCTCATGTGCAGCCGATCGTCAGGGAGTGTGGGCATGGAGGTGCCGGTTCGGGAGTGGACGCATTGGGCTGCGGGGTATGGACTCCCACGTGCGTCGCTGAAATTGCTGGCGCGGCAAGGTGACCCGCTGGCGCGGCTGCTGAGAATCGACACCAATCCGGTCGACGATATTTATCCGCTCATCGAGCAAATTCGCGGGCGCGGGCGCATGTCCCGGCTACGAGGAGCCGGCTGGGTCAGTGCTGACGCACAGATCGTGCGGGAGGTGCTGCGCGACGGCCGGTTCAGGACCATCAAGCCGCAGGACCGGTCACCTTTTCGTATCGTCCAGTGGGTCGCGGCCAAAACTGACCCCGATCTGCTCAATCCGATCGAACCGCCCTCCATCTTGGTCACCGATCCGCCCGAGCACACGCGACTACGTCGTCCGGTCTCGCGGGCATTTACGCCACGGGCGCTCGATGGGCTTCGCACCCGTATTCGCGAGATCGTCGACGGACTGCTTCGAGGTTTGGCGGACAGCACGGAGTGCGATTTGGTCGTCGAATACACCTCGCAGATCCCCGTTGCGGTCATCGCCGAGATGCTGGCAATGCCACCCGGCGAGACGCGCTATCTCCAGGAAGTCGCCGAGACCACAACGAAATTGATTGGCAGCGTCGCCGCATCCTGGCGCGACTTTCGGTCCGCAACGCCCGTTCTACGCGGCTTCGACCGGTACCTCGCGAAGCATATCGAGCGGCTGCGTGACAACGACACCGGCGATAGCATCTTGTCCAACGTCATACACAACGGCGACCTGACCGAAATCGAGATCAGGATGCTCGCCGGGTTTCTGCTCGGTGCGGGGTTCGTCACCACGAGTCATGTCTTGGGCAAGGCCGTCGTAGCGCTTGTCCGTCATCCAGATCAGCTGGCCGCGCTGTGCGCGAACCCCGATGGATGGCCCAACGCCATCGAGGAGATCTTGCGTTATGACACCACAGGCCAAATTGTGCCGCGGATCGCTTCCGAAAGCGTTGACATCCAGGGATATCCGGTCCAAGCGGGCGAATCGCTGTTTCTTCTGGTGGGCGGGGCCAACCGCGATCCGGCGGTCTTCGAAGACCCCGATGCCTTCGACACAACGCGCGCCAATGCCCGCGAGCACATCAGCTTCGGTACCGGTGTGCACGCATGCCTCGGTGCGGCGCTGGCGCGCATGGAATTACACATCGGCCTGCAGTCGTTGTTCGAGCACTTCCCGCAGCTGACCCTGGCCGGCGAACCGACCTTCAACAACAGCATCGGGCTGCACGGACTCACCCACCTACCGGTGTCACTGCGAGCGGCTCAGTCCATTGGTTCGACCCATTGAGCGCGGGACGGCCCCGGCTCGAACGGATCGCCGAAGTACTGCGATTCCCGAACCACCTCGCCGGCCTCGAATTCCATGATGCTTACCACGTAAGACGGTTGCCCGTCATACGTCATCACAAGTTCGCTGACCCACAGATCGCCGCGGCCGAGCATGCGTCGCACGGTGAACCGTTTGAGGTTCGGCTGGGCTTCGCGTGACGCCTGGATGTGGGCTCGGCCCCGGATGCGCTCGCCCGATTGCGGATACTCGAGAACTGCATCCGCTCGATAGATTTCGTGCTCCGTCGCGAAGTCGTTCGCGTCGGAGGCATCCCAGTGGCGTTGCAGGGCCGCCCGCACGTCGTCGTCACTCATGGCTATCTTCCCTTCGTGTCGGTGCATCAATGTTCGGCATTTGGCGGGAACCCAGCGCCCCTGTCGATGCCGCACCTTAACCCGCCACGCGGCACGGTGCTAGCGCCTCGGCCATGGGCACCGCGCCCTAGACAGCGCCGCGGCAAGCTAGTTGGCTGGGGCCTGACCAGACGCGTTTCGAATGCTCGTGGAAGGCGATCGACGATGGTCCAGCAAGCAACGATTCCCGGGCCGGTTCCCGGCACTCGGATGAGCGACGCCTATGTGCGCGAAATTATCCGGTTCGCGTTCTTTTGGGCATGGCCCATGGTCAACATGTACAACCGTGTGCTGACCTACCAACAGCTCCCGGGAGCGGGTCTGGCCGGTGGTGTCCTGCCGGTCGCTCCGCCAAACCATTTGTGCATGCTGCGCGACTACATCGAACCGTCCGAACGAGCGGTCGCCTGTCCCAACCAAGACGTCGTATACGGCCACATGATGCTCGACCTCGGCGGAGAACCCGTCGTCGTCCAAGTTCCCGACTTCTCCGACCGATTCTGGGTGTACCAAGTCGTCGACCAGCGCACCGACAGCTTCGCCGATCTCGGCGCCATGTATGGCACCGGGCCCGGCTGTTACCTGATTGCGCACACCGACTGGACGGGCGAGGTTCCCGACGGCATCGCTGGGTTCTTTCGCTGTCCCACCCGTATCGGTGCGGTGTTCCCGCGAGTTTTCATGGACGACACTGCCGACGACCGGCTGGCGGTGCGGTCCGTCCTCAACCAGATCACCGGCTATCCGGTATCGGAGTTCGACGGCCACCCGAAAGCCGTCGACTGGGCCGACATTCCTTCGCTCCCAGGCGATACCGGCGATACGGAAGTCCGGTGGGTGCAGCCGGACAGGTTCGTCAATCAGTTACATACGGTGCTCGACTATGTGCCGCCGCAGCCCGGCGAAGAAGCTCTGTACGGCCAAATCCACGCCGTGCTAACGGCCGCCGAATCGGAGCCGCGGCTGCTCGAGGTGATGACGGAGGCCGCCCGACAAAGCGAAAAAGAACTCGTCATACCGCTCTTTCAATTCCGCAACTACGGTCTGCCGCTCCCGCACAATTGGACCCACGCGATCAACGGTGCCCAGTTCGGGACTGACTACTTCACCCGCACTGCGGTGGCGAAATCGAACATCTTCGTCAACAAGCGCACCGAGACCACGTACTTCTACCAAGACCTGGATGCGAACGGCGACCGCCTAAACGGCGTCAACGCCTACTCGGTCACCTTCGCCGATAAACAGCTGCCGCCCGCACGCGGATTCTGGTCGCTCACGCTCTACAACGAGCACCATTTCTTCCACCCCAATGGCCACCGCCGATACTCGCTGGGCACGAAAAACAAGACCCTGCAATACAATTCCGACGGGTCACTGACGCTGCAGATCTGGGGCCGGCCGCTCAGCGGGCACCCGGAGTCGAACTGGCTACCCGCACCGGACGGCGACTTCTCCCTGTACCTGCGCGCTTACTGGCCGGCGGCGGAGATACTCGATGGCCGATGGACACCGCCCGCGGTTGAAAACCACGGACCCACCCACTGACTAATCCGCGGGAGCCAATCCGTCGCGCGGCTCGTTGACCGCTTGCTCGCGCGCCCACCGATAGTCGGCCTTGCCGGACGGGCTGCGCTCGATGACGGTACGGAAGACGACCGCCTTCGGAAGTTTGTAGCGGGCCAACGACTTTCCCGCGTGGGCAATCAGTTCCTCGGCATCGGCGCGGGCGTCATCGCCGAGCGCGACGACGGCGACCACTTCCTGGCCCCAACGCTCGCTGGGCCGCCCGGTGACCACCACGTCGGCAACCGCGGGATGCGACGCGATCGCGGTTTCGACCTCCTCGACGAAGATCTTTTCGCCGCCGGAGTTGATCGTCACCGAATCGCGGCCCAACAACTCGATGCGGCCGTCGCCGCGGTGGCGGGCCCGGTCACCCGGGACCGCGTAGCGCACACCGTCGATGACGGGGAAGGTCGCCGCGGTTTTTGCCGCGTCGCCTTTGTAGCCGAGCGGCACGTAGCCGCGCTGGGCAAGCCAGCCCATGCCGTCGTGGCCCGGCGGCAGCAGCGAGCCGAGATCTTCGGCGGCGACGAAGGTGTCCGGCCCGGCGTTGAACGTGCCCGTCGACACGGCCCCGGTCGTCGACAGGTGACTCATCTGCGCGCCTGTCTCCGACGATCCCACGCCGTCCACGACCATAGCGTTCGGGAGTGCTTCGACCAGGCGCTCTTTGACGTAGGGCGTCAGCAGCGCACCGCCGTTGGCCACAACCGCCAGCGGTGACACGTCGGCGATGCCCTTCTCGATGGCGGCCAGCAGTGGCCGCGCCATCGCATCGCCGACCACGGTCACCGCGACCACCTGCTCCCGCTCGATGGTGCGGGCGACCTCGTCGGCATCGAGATGGTCGACCACGGTGGGGAAGACCAGCGTCTGCCCGGTGGTGATCGCCGTCATGACGCTCCACTGGGCGGCACCGTGAATCAGCGGCGGCAGGATGAGGAGTTTGGTGCCCGGGTTGGCCGCCACCCGCGCGGTGATCTCATCGATGGAGCTGACGCACTCGCCGGTCACCAGATTTCGACCGCCGAACGACGTCATGAAGATGTCATGCTGGCGCCACAGCACACCTTTCGGCATGCCGGTCGTGCCACCGGTGTAGAGGACGTACAGGTCGTCGGGCGAGTGCTGTAGCGGCGCCGGCGGCGGGGCGGATTGAATGGCGCTCTCGTAATCCACGGCGCCGTCGAGCAACGCGTTGCCCGAGTCGTCGGCGATCTGAATGAGGACCTTCAGTGCGGGAAGGTCCGGCAACACTTCGGCTACCCGCGGTGCGAACGCCGCGTGGTAAATCAGCGCGGTCGCACCGGAATCCGCGAGCAGATACTGCAACTCACTTTTGACGTAGCGGAAGTTGACGTTGAACGGGGCGACTCGGGCGGCGAACGCACCAAGTAGCGCCTCGACGAATTCGTTTCCGTTGTAGGCATATAGGCCGACGAGATCCTGCCCGGCCTCGTGGCCGGCCAGTGCGGACCGCTCGGTGTGGCAGCCCAGGCCGCGCGAGTGTAGGTAGGCGGCGAGACGGTTCGATCGCTCGACGATTTCGGCATAGGTGTAGCGGCGGTCGCCCTGGATGACCAGCTCGCGGTCGCCGATTGCGGCCGCGACGGCGTCGGCGACGGCAGGCATTGTGAATTGTGTTGCGCTGGTCGACATCAGGCCTCTCACGGCTGGTGCGGAAGTAAACGAACCATCAGACCGTTGGCTTCGCTCAGCAGAGTGCCATCGGCCGAAGTCATGGTAGCGGTGATGAAAACCTTCCTGCCGTCGATCTCGGAGATGCGGCCGTGGGCCGTCAGGGGTTCCTCGATCGGGGTGATCTTGCGGTAGTCGACGTGCAGATACGCGGTTCGGGTCGGGCGAATCTCCGCGGTAGTGACCACCATCCCGAATAGCCAGTCGTACAAGAGCGGGATCATGCCGCCGTGAACAGCCTGGTTCCCGCCGACATGGGATTGGGTGAAGTGCCCGGCCATGGTGACACCGTTAGGTCCGGCGCTCGTCAGCGACCAAGGCGGCAGCAGCGGGTGACCCAACCCGGGCAGATTGAGAACTCGGCCGGCCACCGCATCGATTTCCGGAACTTGGTGGCCGTCGAGTAACGCGCACGCGTTCTCGACGTGCTCGGCCGCGACGGTCCACAGCTCCCCGTCTGGGCGGGTGGAGACGGTGAGGTCCTGCAGGCGATGCAGCGCGGCCACGAACCGGCCCAGTTCGAGTAGTGCGTCCTCGACCGGCCTGATTTCGGGAAATCCGCCGCGGACTTCGGGTGCTGTGTCGGTCATTGCTACGTCCAGACTCCGATCAACTCGTCGGTCGTGGTGATGGTCGCCAGCAGGGACAGCGTGTTGTCGATGACCGCGGTGCCGTATTCGGCGGGTACGCCGGCGACGGCATCGCGCGGCACGACAACACGATAGGCAGCGTTGACCGCATCCATGACCAGGTTGGGGATCGCGATGTTGAGCGAAACGCCGACCACGACGATGGTGGACACATCGAGGTTGCGCAGCACCGCGTCAAGGTCGGTGCCGCCCATCGGGCCCACGCCATGCCACCTACTCAACACCAGATCGGTTGGCTCAGGGCCTAACTCGGGCAGTACGGCTGCCCCCGGCGAGCCCGGAGTGATGTCGACGCCCCCGCGCCCGATCGCGAAAATCTTGGCATTGTGGTTGGAGCCGAGGCCATCTGGCCGTCGCTGCACCAAGCAGTGCACGATATGGACGCCGGCTGCCCGGGCGGCCGGCAGCAACCGGGTGATGTTGGGCAGCGCTACGCGGCGTGCTTCTTCGGCGAGCACCGCCAGTCCCGCGTGGGGACCGATGACCGCGCCCTGACACTCCTGAGCGACGATCGCGGTGTGCCCGGGTGCCGCGAGCTCGGCAAGGGCCGTCATGCCGGCACTTCGTAGAACTGGGTGGCCCACTTACGCAGTGCCATATAGCCTTTCGCGTCGACCTTGGAGAGTGGCGGATGCTCCACGTACTTCTGGTAGCGCCAGATCTGCAGATCGTCGAACACGGTGGACAGGAACTGCTTTTCGATGATGTCGCGCAGCTTGCCTTGCGGCACATCGGAGTCGTCGTCGGGGAGTCGGGGCCACCAGATTGAGTAGAACAGGTCGGAACACTCGTCGTCGACCGGCGTGCAGGTGAAAATCAGCCGATGGTTCTGCGCGCCCTCGAAGACGCTGATCGCGCCGCCGAGACCGAACAAGTGGCTGTGGAATCGCAACGCGAGATCTTGCGCGTCGTCGCTGCCGGCGTCCGGCCAACCCGCAACGAATTGCCATTCGTGGTCGACGATCTTCCAGTCCAGCACCCGCGGCGTGACCGTGGCGTGGTGCACATACTCGAAATGCGCGCTGTCGGGAGCGTTTTCTGCGACTATTTGCGGATGTACCGGTTCGCGCTCCGCTCGGCGGGAGAACTCCGGATAGGCACGGTAGTAGGCCGCTGGATCGGTCTCGAATTGCGGGAATTTGCGGAAGATGTCCGGCATTTCCCACTGCGGCTCCTTGCCGTCCGGCTGATGCCAGATGAACACGCAGTCGTACTGCTCCCGCACCGGAAACACCCGCAGCCGTAGTGCGCGGTTGGGTCGGTCCGGTTGGTAGGGGATGTAGCGGTTGGTGCCGTCCGGGCCCCATCGCCACCCGTGGAAGGGGCACTGGACGCAGTCGCCGACGACGGTGCCGCCGTGGCCGATGTGGGCGCCGAGGTGCTTGCAGTGCGCCTCCAGCACATGCAACTCACCTGACTCATCGCGGTACGCCACCAGATCCTCGCCGAAGTAATGCAACGGGCGAACCTCCCCAATGGGAAATTCGGGCGACCATCCGACCATGAACCATCCGGTGACTTTCCAGGTGAACGGGACTTTCACGCCGGTTCCTCCTGCCCTCGTCCCACAGATACTAAATACGTTACAGTATAGATTTCGGGCCGAGGAGGCGAAGCAGGGTGTCTGACGATCTCGAAGCGATTCGGCAGTTGAAGGCGCGGTACTGCCGTTTTCTCGACTTGAAAGACGTCGAGGGGTGGCGCAGCGTGTTCACCACTGACGTGGTGGTCAGGTTGGACATGGCGGTTTCGACCGGCGGGGCCGACCCGATGACTGGTCCACCGGTGGAAGGCGTTGACAACTTTGTGCCGGTGGTGATGGACGGCCTGAAGAACGCCGCCACGGTGCACCATTGCCACACCCCGGAAATCACTTTCACGTCGCCGACTACCGCAACGGGTATTTGGGCGATGGAAGACTGGATCATCTTCGGTGGTGGCCGGGAATTACACGGCGCCGGCCACTATCACGAAACCTACGAGAAGCAGGATGGCACCTGGCGGATCAAGACCCTGCACCTGACCCGAACCGTCCAGCAGATAACCGGTAGCGATGGTGACTGAGGTTGACGCGCTGGTGATCGGCGCAGGGTTCTCCGGCCTGTATGTGCTGCATCGTCTGCGTCAACTCGGACTGCGGACCCGCGTGCTGGAAATGGCCGAAAACGTCGGCGGGACTTGGCTGTACAACCGCTATCCCGGTGCGCGCTGTGACATCGAAAGTATTGAATACTCATACAGCTTCTCCGAGGAGATCCAGCAGGACTGGGTATGGACGGAGACGATGCCGGCTCAACCCGAGGTGGAGTCCTACCTGAACTTCGTCGCCGACCGGCTCGATCTGCGCCGCGACATCCAGTTCGACACCAAGGTCATCGCGATGGTCTTCGACGAGCAGGCCGCGACCTGGATGGTGTCGACCGAAGCGGGTGAGTTCAGAGCCCCGCTCGTAGTCGCCGCCACCGGCATCCTGTCGGCGCCGCTGGAACCCGACATCCCCGGGATGGCCGGCTTCGCCGGAACGTCGTTGTTCACCAACCGGTGGCCGAAGGAGGGCTTCGACCTTGTCGGAAAACGGGTCGGTGTCATCGGCACCGGTTCATCCGGCGTCCAGCTGATCCCGGTGGTTGCCCGGGAAGCCCAGCAGCTCTACGTGTTTCAGCGTTCGCCGGCATACACGCTGCCCTGGCAGGTGCGGCGGTTCGAGCCCGGCGAGTTAGACGAGATGAAAGCGCGCTACGACGAGATCCGGGCGGCCCAGCGAGCGCACCCGGTCGGCGCGGCGCGGCTGAGCGCGTTCTCGGTGTTGCTCGGGATGCTCGGCAAACCACCGCTGAAATCGGCCTCACGTGAAGACCAATTGCGGGCCATCGAAACCGACGGCGTCATGGGTGCGCTGAACTGGGGGGACCTGTTCTTCGACATCGAGGCGAACCGGATGGCCGCCACGTTGTACGGCGAGGCGGTGGCGCGGATCGTCAAGGATCCCGAAACAGCGGCGGCTCTGGTGCCCGACCACCCGTTTGGGTGCAAACGGCCGATCATCGATCAGGGCTACTACGAAACCTTCAACCGGGACAACGTCACGCTCGTCGATCTACGCCAGGGTCCGATCCGCGAGGTCACGCCGACCGGCATCCGCACCGAGCAGGGCTCCTACGAGCTCGACGTGATCGTCTATGCCACCGGGTTCGATGCCATGACCGGCGCGCTGAGCCGGATCGACATCCGGGGACGCGACGGGCTGTCGCTTGGTGAATTCTGGGCCACCGAGGGGCCGCTGTCCTATCTCGGCCTGGCGGTCGCCGGCTTCCCCAACCTGTTCACGATCCAGGGCCCGGGCAGCCCGAGTGCGGCCACCAACTTCGTCGCCGCGCTCGAACAGCATGTGGATTGGATCAGCGACTGCATCACGCATCTGCGCGCCAACGGAATTCGCACGATCGAAGCGCTACCCACCGCGCAGCAGGAGTGGATCGACCACGCCACCTCGCTCGTCGCGCCGACGGTACTGCTCCACCCATCGTGCAACTCCTGGTACAACGGTGGCAACGTGCCCGGCAAGAAACGGATGTATATGGGTTACACCGGCGGAATCCCCGAATACCGGCGCCGCTGCGATGAAATCGCGGCCGCCGGATACACCGGCTTCAAACTGGTGTAGGTGAGCGGCATGTCATTGGCAGGGCGCAGTCTGGGCCTCACCCGCGACCTGGCCCGCGAACTGGGCATGGTCGTACCGCGCACGGTAGCCGGGCTGAACGAATCGACCGGCTGGTCCCCGGTGTCACCGCGCGGTGTGCGTCAGTTCGGCGAGGTCATGCTGGATGAGCTTGTGCTGTCCGGGTTTTCGCTGATGGACCGCCGTCCGATAGCGGTGCGGCCGTTGAGCGCGTGCGCCGCGGCGGCCGAAGAGTTGTCGACCCTGGGCATCGACGGGGCGCATGCCGAGCCACCACCGTTGCGGTTAAACGAGATACGACGGCAGCGCATAGGCGGACTCGCGTACGAGCGGATGACGTTCGAACACGATCCGGCGCTACCGACGACACTTGCGGCCGACGGCCTGGGCGGCCCGGCCCGGGCGGTGGTGCATCTGCTCCGGCACCACGACGGCCCCAGGCCGTGGCTGATCTGGGTGCACGGCGCCGGTCAGGGACGCCCCGACGACATGGTCCTATCGCGGATCGACCGAATACGTCGCGTGCTCGGGTTCAACGTTGCGCTGCCGGTGCAGCCGGGCCACGGGCCGCGACGTGGCCACTGGCCGGCCTATCCGGACATGGATCCACTGGGCAACGTCGCAGGCATGATGCGTGCGGTGTCGGAGGTGCGCGCCGTGGTGCGTTGGGCGCAACAACAGGCCAACGTCGTTGTGGTGTCCGGGATTTCGATGGGGACGCCAGTGGCCGCGCTGGTCTCGCACCTGGAGCGACAGATCGACGCGGTCGCGCTGTACACCCCGATCCTGGGGCTGAACGCGATGATCGCGCGACACCTAGGTCGCTGGGGTTCCTCACGCGACGGATACCGGGAGCTGTTGGGATCCCCGGTGGTCTCGAGGCTGACCTCGGTGATCGACCCGCTGGCCGTTGAGCCGGGACCGCCGCCGCAGCGGCGGCTCATCGTCGGGGCATGGCATGACCGGATGGCGATGCGCGAACCGGCCACCGCGTTACAGGAGCGCTGGGGCGGCCAGTTCTACTGGTATGACGGCGGCCATGTCGGCCACGTGTTCTCCCGACGTGTGCAACGTGTTACTGAGCGATTCCTGCAAGGAGTTGTCAATTGAGCGACCGCACGCTTCACGAACTGGGCTATTACCTGTTGGCCGGGGCCGGTGGTGAGGGCCCGGCGACCCTGATGGATGAGGCCCGCCGCGGCGAGGAGCTGAGCTTCGGGACCGCGTTCATCTCCGAGCGCTGGAATGTCAAGGAAGCGTCGTCGCTCGTCGGCGCCGCATGCGCGGTCACCAGCCGCATGCAAATCGCCACCGCCGCAACCAATCACAACACCCGCCACCCGTTGATCACCGGATCGTGGGCGACCACCATGCATCGGCTTTCCGGTGGCCGGTTCACCCTGGGCGTCGGCCGAGGCATCGCCGCGATTTACGGGGCATTCGGCATACCGGCGGTGACGACGGCACAGATGGAGGATTGGGCCCAGGTCATGCGCCGGCTGTGGCACGGCGAGGTGATCTTCAACCATGACGGGCCGATGGGCCGCTACCCCATACTGTTTCTCGACCCGGACTTCAACGAAGACATCCGACTCGCGCTGGTGGCTTTCGGGCCCAATACTCTTGCACTCGGCGGTCGGGTTTTCGACGACGTTATCCTGCACACCTACTTCACCCCGGAGACGTTGCAGCGCTGTGTCAAAACCGTCAAGTCGGCCGCGGAAAAGGCGGGCCGGGACCCGGACAGCGTGCGGGTGTGGTCATGCTTTGCGACGGTCGGCGACCATCTGCCCGAACAGTTGCGGCTGAAAAAGACTGTCGCGCGGCTGGCGACTTATCTGCAGGGTTATGGCGATCTGCTGGTGCAGACCAACAAATGGGATCCCGCTGTGCTGCAACGGTTCCGGGAAGACTCGGTCGTCACGTCGATTGCCGGCGGGATCGACCACAAAGCCACACCCGAGCAGATCGAACACATCGCCACGTTGATTCCCGACGAATGGCTGCAACCGTCGGCCACTGGGTCGGCCGCGCAGTGCGCGCAGCGCATCCGCAAAGAATTCGACTACGGGGCCGACGCGGTGATCATGCACGGCGCGACACCCGACGAACTCGAGCCCGTCGTCGCGGCCTACAGATAGGAACGGCTATGTCGCAGTACCTGAAGGACAAAGTCATCATCGTGACAGGCGCAGCGAGCGGCTTCGGCAAGCTGATTTCGGAAAAGTGCGCCGCCGGTGGCGCGAAGGTCGTCGGCGTCGACGTCGGTGTCGAAGGCTTGAACGAAGTCTTCGAGGGCATTCGGGCCGCCGGCTTTCAAGGCACCGCGCATGTTGCGGACGTCACCGACATCGGCCAGGTCAAATCGGCGGCTCAACACGCTGTCGACACGTACGGTCGCATCGACGTGATCGTCAACAACGCAGGCGTGATGCCGCTGGCGTTTTTTGCCGACCACGAACGCGCCTTGGAGAAATGGCACCGGGCAATCGATATCAACATCAAAGGCGTCGTGAACGGCATCTCGGCCGTCTACGACACCATGATCGAGCAGGGCCAAGGCCACGTCGTCAACATTTCGTCGATTTACGCCAACGCCGGAACCGAAGGCTCCGGCGTGTACAGCGCGACCAAGGCGGCAGTCGCTGTGATCTCGGATTCGTTGCGGGTCGAGACCCAAGGCAAGATCAAGGTGACCACAGTCAAGCCGACCGGCGTCCTGGGAACCAATCTCGCCGGTGGGGTCGTGAACGAAGCGGCGGCCATGGGCATCGCCGGGCATAAGGGCGCCCAGTTCTTCGAGAATGCCGCCAACTTGCTGAACGGAGCCCTTCGGCCGGAGCAGATGGACGTGGATTCACCTGCGTACTGGCTGATCACTCCGGACGACCTGGCAAACGCGGTGGTTCACGTCATCGACCAACCCTGGGGAATCAACATCAGCGACGTGACGGTACGTGCAAGCGGCGAGAATTACATCATCTGATTGTCAGCCTCTCCGCTAATCCAAGCTTCAGAACTGCTTGAATCGAAGATTAACTTCAGATAAGGCGATGTGATGGGCGGGTTGCAGCAGTGATTCGACACAAGTTGCTCGTGCACGTTGGCGCCGTTGGCGCGATGGTTGGCATGGCTTACGCGCTGAACAGCCCAGCCGCGCACGCTGACGACCCGCTAGCGGGCAGCGATACGGCGATCATCCTCGGCGGAACCGGCGAGCCGACGCCGTCGATCGCTTTCGCGCAGGCCGCCGAGGATCTGTATCTGCACCCGCTCGGCTTCGATGGCGGCGCGACCGGTTCGACGGTCTGCGACATGATCGGGACCGACCCGTGCAGCGCGCCGCTGCAGGTCCTGACGACACCCGAGCTGTTCCAGCAGGGCCCGAGCAGCCTTACCGACGCCGACGACGTCGTCCTCGCCGTGGAGAACGAATTCAACGCCGACCCAGGCGCTTTCAGCGCCGAGCATCCGCTGACGATTTTCGGATACTCGCAGAGCGCCACCGCCGAGTCGATCGCAATGACCCAACTCCAAGCAGACGGCATCCCCAGCGACGACCTGCACTTCGTGTTCATCGGTGACCCCTCCCTCGCGACCGGAATAGGGCCGAATCTGATCGCGGCTCTGGATTCGGTACTCGGCCCCGCTAAGGCGGACAGTGTTCTCACCCTTCTCGGCATGGACAGCGCCGTGGAAGGCGTGACGCCGGACGATCTGTACCCGGCGACCATCTACAGCTTGGCCACCGATCCGGTCGCGAACTTCCAACAGGTCTTCGAGGCCAAGGGTCTGGACGGCGCGCTGCTGGACATCTTCGGCCCGCACGTGGAATACCTGGGGTTGACGCCGGCGCAGATCGCAGATGCGACCACGTCGACCGACGGGGACCTCACCTATGTCGACATCTCCGACAGCGACGTCAACAATGTCGACGCGTGGCTTACTGCATTACTTGAGCATGGGGTTGCCGACAGCGGACCATTCCAGAGCGTATTCGAGTCCCTGGAACTGTTGTTCTTCAATACCTACTGACCCAAGTTATGGGCGCGCCCACTCAGGGCATGATGACGGTCCGGCTCACGGGTTCGGCGGCGGCTTGCCGGCTGGACAGGCCTCGCTGCAAGGTCGCTAATAGTGCGTCACGTGTCTCGCGGGGATCGATGAGCTCGTCGAAACCCATGTGCTCGGCCGACCGGTAGGACGCCTGCAGCTCCGCGTCGCGCAGCTTGGCCGTGAGGTCGTCACCGGCGTGCGACGCCTTGCTCAGCGCCGCCGCGCTCATCGCGCCCATCGTCGCCCCCGGATAGGCAAACGTCGCGCCCTGACCGTCAAAACTCAACAGTGACATGACCATTGAACCGAAGCCGTACGCCTTGCGCAGCGTGACATGCAGCTTCACGGTCGACGCCGCGGTCTGGGCGGCGAACATCCGGGCGCCGGCACGAAGCACGCCGCTGCGCTCAGAGCGACTGCCGGGCAGCATGCCGGGGTTGTCGGCCAGGAAGACGATCGGCAGGTGAAACGAGTCGGCCACCATGATGAAATGCGCCGCCTTGTCCGCGGCGTCGGCGTCGATGGAACCGGCCAGCACCTGCGGCTGGTTCGCCACCACCGCGACCGGATGGCCGCCGAGATGAGCCAGCGCACAGATGATCGCCCTGCCGAACCGCGGCTGCACTTCGAACCAATCCGGCCGGTCGAAGACCACGTCGAGCACGGCACGCATGTCGTAGACGCGACGGTTGTCGCGCGAGACGATGTCCAGCAGCTCGGGTGTCTGCCGCGGTCCACTGGTCTCGTCGGCGGGCACCGACGACGGGTAAGACCATGCGCTGGAGGGGAAGTAGGACAAGTAGCGCCGCACGTCGTCGAGCACGGCCTCGTCATCCTCGGCGGCGTTATGGATCACGCCGCTGGGCAATGCGACGTCCGGTCCGCCCAACTCTTCTTTCGAAATGTCTTCTCCGGTAGACTCTTTGACGACTGGAGGCCCCGCGGTGAAGATCGCGCCGTGCGCGCTCATGATCCGGAAATCGCAGACCGGGGCCACCAGCGCGCCGTGTCCGGCCGATGGCCCGAGGACGGCGGCGACGGTCGGCACCCGGCCCGAGCACTGCGCCTGGGCGAGTAGGTCGGTCGGGGAGCGTCCATAGTGCCCACCGGTGGGACGAAAGCCGGCGCCCTCGAGCAGCATCACCAGCGGAACTTTGTCGCGTAACGCCAGTTCCGCGATGCGGTGGCGCTTGGAATTGCCGCCAGGTCCGATGCTGCCGGCCAGCGTGGTGAAGTCCTCTGCGCCGAGCATCACCGGCGAGCCGTTGATCGAGCCGGACCCGACGATGATCCCGTCGGCGGCGACCTCGCCGCCGACCATGGTGCCGAGCTCGCGGAACGTGCCCGGGTCGAGCAGGTGGTCGATGCGCGCCCGCGCATCGAGCTTGCCCTTGTCGCGGTGTTTGGCCAGCCGCTCCGGACCGCCCATCGCCCGCGTGCGCTGACGGCGGCGGTCGAGGTCGTCGAGCGTCTCCTGCCAGTCGGGAGGCTTCGTCATCGGGATGTCCTCACTCGTCGGGCGTTACGTACTGAAGTGCTTACTGTAGCGTCTGCGAGAGGTGCGCGGCCACCGGCAGCCTGACGACACGGAGATGGAGCGGTGCGATGACGATCCGGTTGACGGTGGACGAGGCGTGGGAAGCCGTCGAATCGGCGCATACCGGAATTCTGACCACTCTTCGCCGCGACGGCATGCCAATTGCGTTGCCGGTGTGGTTTGTGGTCGACGATCGCAGCGTCGCCCTGATGACGCCGGCCGGCACCAAAAAGATCACGCGCATCCAGCATGATCCCCGGGCGTCGTTCCTGGTCGAGTCGGGGGAGCAGTACACCGAGCTGCGCGGCGTCCATCTCACCGGACGGGTCGAGGCCGTCGAGGACGCGGCGGCGACGTCGCGGATCGAAGCTGCTGTCAACGCCAAGTACGCCGCGTTTCGCCCGCCTGCGGACAGGTTGCCCGCGGCGGCTCAGGCCTACTACGCGAAGCAGGCGTTTCTGCGCTTCGTGCCGGAAGGCCGAATCCTGACCTGGGACAACGCCCGTCTCGCGATGAAGTAGCAGATGTCGCAGGGCTTTTGCCGCCGGGCCGGTGCCGACATTGACCCTACCGAATTGCTTACTGTAGCGTCGCAAGTATGACGCCTGAGAGCTCCCAGCTGCGACGGAGCCCGCGCGGATGACCGCCGCGGTTGCGTCCGGGCTCAGGGTCGACGGAGGCATTTTCACCGATCTGGCCCGGGTGCCTGAGCTGGCGAGCGTGCTCGAGAAACAGGGCTACGACGCCTGCTGGACTGGCGAAATCAACCACGATCCGTTTCTGCCGCTGCTGCTGGCCGCCGAACACACCACGCGACTCGAACTGGGCACCAGCATCGCGGTGGCGTTCGCGCGCAATCCCATGATCGTGGCCAATCTCGGCTGGGATCTGCAGACCTACTCGCAGGGCCGGTTCATCCTTGGCCTGGGCACTCAGATCAAGCCGCACATCGAGAAGCGATTCAGCATGCCGTGGAGTCGTCCGGTGCCCCGAATGCGCGAATTCGTGCAGGCGCTGCATGCGATCTGGTCGTGCTGGAAGGACGGAACCAGGCTGCAGTTCGAGGGTGAGTTCTACACGCACAAGCTCATGACGCCGATGTTTACACCTGAGCCGCAACCATTTTCGGCGCCAAAGATCTTTATCGCCGCGGTCGGCGAAGCGATGACCGAGATGTGTGGTGAGGTCGCCGACGGCCTACTGGCCCATGCGTTTACGACGAAGCGCTATTTGCACGAGGTAACGATCCCGGCCGTGCAGCGTGGGCTCAAGCGATCGGGTCGTGATCCGGGCGCATTTCAGGTGGCGTGCCCGGTGTTCGTGGTCACCGGCGACGACGACGCGGAGTTGACCCAGGGTGCGGCCGCCGTCCGCAAGCAGATTGCCTTCTACGGATCGACGCCTGCCTACAGCAAGGTCCTCGAGCTGCACGGTTGGGGCGACGTGGCGACGGAGCTGCATCGACTTTCACGGCAGGGGGAATGGGATGCCATGGCCGCGCTGATCGACGACGAGATCCTGGATGCCTTCGCCGTCGTCGCTACGTACGACAAACTCGCAGCGGCGCTGCAAAATCGCTGCGACGGCGTCATCGACCGCGTGATGCCGTCATTTCCCCGTAGCGCCCCCGATGCCACGGTCACCGCCGTACTGCACGAGTTGCGCACATGAGGAGCTGGCCATGAGTACGCCGACGATAGATGAAGCCGCCAAGCTTCTCGCCGATCCGCTGGCATATGCCGATGAACCGAAGTTACATGCGGCGCTTACTCATTTGCGCGCCAACGCGCCGGTGTCCTGGGTCGAGGTGCCGAACTATCGCCCGTTCTGGGCGATTACCAAGCATGACGACATCATGGACATCGAGCGCGACAACATGCTGTTCACCAACTGGCCGCGCCCGGTCCTGACGACGACGCAGGGCGACGAGCTGCAAGCCGCTGCCGGTGTCCGCACGTTGATCCACTTAGACGATCCGCAGCATCGGGTGGTGCGCGCGATTGGCGCGGACTGGTTTCGGCCAAAGGCGATGCGGGCGTTGAAGGTCCGCGTCGACGAGCTGGCCCGCAATTACGTCGACAAGATGATGGCGGTGGGTCCCGAATGCGATTTCGTTCAGGAGGTCGCGGTCAACTACCCGCTCTACGTGATCATGTCGCTGTTGGGCATCCCCGAGTCAGACTTCCAGCGAATGCTCGAGCTGACCCAGGAGCTGTTCGGAAGCGACGACAGTGAGTTCAAGCGCGGCAGCGACAACGAGGATCAGCTGCCCGCATTGCTCGACATGTTCCAGTACTTCAACGGCGTGACCGCCGCGCGTCGGGATCACCCGACCGAAGATCTCGCGTCCGCCATTGCCAACGCCCGCATCGACGGTGAGCCGTTGTCCGACATCGACACGGTGTCCTACTACCTCATCGTCGCGACCGCCGGTCACGACACCACCAGTGCGACCATCTCGGGTGGCTTGCAGGCGCTCATCGAGAACCCCGACCAACGTCAGCGGTTGCGCGACAACCTCGACCTGATGCCGCTGGCCACCGAGGAGATGATCCGTTGGGTGACCCCGGTCAAGGAATTCATGCGCACCGCGGGCGAAGACACCACGGTGCGCGGAGTCCCGATTGCGGCTGGCGAGTCGGTGCTGTTGTCGTACGTGTCAGCCAATCGTGATGAGGACGTCTTCACCGATCCATTCCGCTTCGACGTTGGCCGCGATCCCAACAAGCACTTGGCTTTCGGCTACGGCGTGCACTTCTGCCTGGGTGCGGCGCTGGCCCGCATGGAGGTCAACAGCTTTTTCACCGAGCTGTTGCCGCGGGTGAAATCCATTGAGCTGACTGGGGCTCCGCAATCCACCGCCACCACTTTCGTGGGTGGACTCAAACACCTCCCGGTCCGGTACGAATTCCACTAAGCCGGGTTAACACCAGGCAAACACGAACCCCGAGTCAGGAAACGGCGTCGGACGGAAATGCGGAATACCTTCCACTTTCATGATCCTCTGTGATTAGGTCCATAATGGACATCCTTAATGGCTCCGTAGGAGGAACAAGGTCATGGCTATCGCACGGTGCATCACCGCCACCGCCTTTCTCGGCGGTCTGGCTCTCGGACTGGCCGCCCCCGCGGGCGCCTGGGGACCAGTGGCGCCTGCACCATTTCCTGCTGATTTCCAGACGAACGCCCACTACATCGAGACCCAGATAAACCCACAAACCAATCAGCCGTTCATCATCAAAGGCCACCCGGTCACCAACGACTGGTACTTCACTCCATGCGGTGACGGATGCGCCACAGCAGCTCGCACGGCCGGTGGAAAATCCCTGGGGCAGGCCAACTTGGTCAACGGGCAGTGGACTTTGGACACCACCGATGGCGCGGACTGCCCGGACGGTACCAGCGTTCCGGATGTCGTCTCGGCACACCGCTCGTGGGACCCGAACACCCTCGCGGGCACAATCTCAACCGACGGTAGAAAGGCGGCCTGCGGCTTTCCGGCCGGGGACCCAGAGCAAGCGAACATCCAGCTTCAGCTGGCCCCCTAGGCCACGCGGGCGGGTTCTACACTCGCGTCATTACGACAACGATGTCGTAAGGATGCGGGAGTAACCCTGTGTTGGGTGTTCATCTTCGACGTTGGCCGCGATCCCAACAAGCACTTGGCGTTCGGCTACGGCGTGCACTTCTGCCTGGGTGCAGCGCTGGCCCGCATGGAGGTCAACAGCTTCTTCTCCGAGCTGTTGCCGCGGGTGAAATCCATTGAGCTGACCGGGGCTCCGCAATTCACCGCCACCACATTCGTCGGCGGAACTCAAACACCTCCCGGTCCGCTACCAGTTCCACTAAGCCGGGTTAACAGCAGGCAAACACGAACCCTGGATTAGGAAACACCGTCAGGCGGAAATGCCAAATACCTACCAACCTGGGGATCTTCCGTGATAGTCCCATAGTGGACACCCCTAACAGCTCCCCAGGAGGAACAAGGTCATGGTTGTCGTACGGTGCATCACTGCCACCGGCTTTCTCGCCGGTCTCGCTTTCGGACTGGCCGTACCCGCCGCCGCGGCGCCCGCACCAGTTCCTGCTGACCTCCAGACGAACGGGCACTACATAGGGACTCAGATAGACCCAAATACCGGTCAGCCGTTGACCGTCGAGGGTCATCCGGTCACCAACGATTGGTACTTCACTCCCTGCGGTGACGGATGCGCTTCAGCAGCTCACTCCCCCGGTGGACCCCCGTTGGGGCAGTATAATTTGGTGAACGGCCAATGGGTGATGGACACCACCGATGAGGCAGAATGCCCGGACGGTACCAGGGTTCCCAACGCCATTGCTGCCCACCGCACGTTAGACCCGAACGCCCTCACGGGCACGATCCAAGAAACCAGTATTCAGCCCGCCTGCGGCAATCCATCCGGGGCGTCAAAGACTGTTCACTTCCAATTCCAGCTGGCGCCCTGACTCTCCGGGGCCGAATCCGCGGCCCCGGCTCGGCTCAGCTCCTAAACTCGCGGCATCGTGACTTTTGCGTGCTGAGGATGCGGGAGCAAGCCTGTGCTGGGTGTTCATCATGCGGCGATCTGCACCGCCGATGTCGAGCGATCGTTGAAGTTCTGGCGAGACGGGCTGGGCTTCACCGAGCTGTTCGACCACACGTTCCACGGCAACTGGCGGGAGCTGTTCGGTGCCCAGACCGATCAGCTGCGGTCGGTCTTCCTGGGCGATCCGCAAAACCCGGACACCGGGCTCGTTGAACTCGTTGTTTTCGACGGAGCCGGCGACGCGATGGCGCCAGCCGTCGGCCCACGGCACGGCTTCTTCCTGCTTTCCCTGCAGCGTGATGTCGACGAGACGTTGTCCGCTTTGGCCGCTTTGGGTTTCACCGACGGCGTCCGTCGCATCAGTGTGCCCGCACCGGCCGGAGCGACGGTCCCGATGGCGGTCATCACCGCACCCGATGGAGTGCTGGTCGAGTTGATCGGGCCAGCGGCGTGACCGCCTTAGTCACCGGCGGTGCGTCGGGTATCGGGTGGGAAGTGACCCGACGGTTGCGCGATGAGGGCCACGACGTCGTGGTGTGGGATCAAGCCGGCGGCGACATCGATTGCGACATCAGCGATCCGGACGCGGTGGCCGCGGCAATGAGCCAGACCGTGCGCGAGCACGGTGTGCCGACTCGGGTGGTGGCCTGCGCGGGCATCGGTGCGTCGGGCACGTTGCTGACGGAGTCGGTTGAGCAGTGGCAGCGGGTGCTGGGAGTAAACCTCACCGGCACCTGGCTGACCATCCGTGCCGCCGCTGCGGCGATGATCGGCGCGGAGACCGGCGGATCGATCGTCGTCGTCTCAAGCATCAGCGGAACCGTCGCCGACCGGGACATGGGCGCCTACTGCGTGTCCAAAGCGGGGCTGAACATGCTGGTCAAGGTTGCGGCGGTGGAGTGGGGCGATCACGGCATCCGGGTCAACGCCGTCGGTCCCGGTGTGACCCGGACACCGATGCTGGGCGAACCGGAGCAACTGCCCGGCTGGGTGGAGGGCTTGACTGAGCGCACCGCGTTAGGACGTCTCGGGGAAGCCGACGACATCGCCGGCGTGATCGTCGGTGTCCTGGAATTACCCTGGGTGACAGGGCAAGTCGTGCACGCCGACGGTGGTCTTGCCCTGCACAGCCCGATCGATGCGTACGGTCAGGTGCAGAAAGTCACGCGATCCCGAAATCGATGACGCCACGGACGAGTTCGCCGTTGAGCAGGTCTGCGTACGCATCGTTGATGTCTTCGAGCCTGTAGCGTTTGGTGATCATCTCGTCGAGCAGCAGTTGTCCGCTCTGATAGAGCCGGGCGAGTTTGTAGATGTCGGCCTTGGGATTACAGGAGCCGAACACGGTACCCGCCAGATTTTTGTTCATCAGGATGAAGTCCTGCAGGTCGAACTTGATCCCGCGGGTTGTCTGGGCGGTCATACCGGTGAGCACGCACGTCCCACCCTTGCGGGTCAGCCGCAACGCGCTGCGGACGTCGTCGGTCCCGATCAACGAAGGCGAGACGACGACGCCGTCGGCCATTACCCCGTAGGTCAGGCCAGTCACCAGGTCCTGCGCTTCGTCTATGTTTGCGCAGCTGTGGGTGGCGCCGAACCGCAGAGCCGACTTCTGTTTGAACTCGACCGGGTCGACCGCCACGATCTGCGCGGCGCCGTTGATGCGGGCGCCCTGAACCGCGGCGGTACCGATACCGCCGGCGCCGATGACGACGACGGTGTCGCCGCCGCGGACCCCGGCCCGATTGGCGGCCGAGCCGTATCCGGTGGGGATGGCGCACGACAGCAGCGCACCCGGCAGCAACGGAAGATCCGGCTCGACCTTCACCAGTGAATTCGTCGACACCACAGTGTGTTCGGCGAACGCGCCGATCTTGGAGATATGGCCCAACGGTTTGCCATCGGCCAGGTGGTGGCGAAATGTTCCGTCGGTCGGCATGCCCGGCGTCAGCGTGCCGATACCGGCGTCGCACAAGTATTCCATGCCGGTTGCGCACCAACGGCATTGACCGCAGACAGCGACGAACGACATCACCACGTGGTCACCGGGCTCGAAATCGGTTACCCCGTCGCCGACTTCGCGCACGATGCCGGAACCCTCGTGCCCGCCGATAGTGGGAAACATGGTGGGCAGCCCCATCGCCCGCAGGACCTCGTTGGGGGCTGCCATGTCGCCTTTGAGGATGTGATCGTCGGAGTGGCACAACCCCGCGGCGGCCATTTGGACGAGAACCTCGCCGGCGCGAGGCGGGTCTAGCTCGAATTCCTCAATGGACCAGGGGCCGCCGACGTCATGCAGAATCGCCGCCCGGCTTTTCATGACGCCGCGGCAAAGGTGACCGGAAGCTTATTGGGTGAGCGGAAGGTGTGTCCGACGATCTTGGACTCCTTGCCGCTGCCGTCGTCGGTGACGAACGCCAGGTCGTCGAGGCGATCGAACAGGCTGTTCAGCATCACCCGGGTTTCCAGCCGGGCCAGGTGCATGCCCAGACACATGTGGATTCCGCCGGCGAAGGCGATGTGCGCGTGCCGCGTTC
>Ga0335073_10000836_pt1 | contig 40452 bp, 44 predicted proteins | sample Lox_Sample_22_FD_207093 | JGI IMG/M metagenome (GOLD analysis project Ga0335073, IMG submission 207093) | Soil microbial communities from Loxahatchee National Wildlife Refuge, Florida, United States - Lox_Sample_2.2 | ecosystem: Environmental > Terrestrial > Soil > Wetlands | place: USA... | reverse complement strand
GGACGTCCGCTTACGAGCGTCAAAGACCTCACGAGCGGCTATTTTCTGGTCAAGCGTGAAGCACTCGAAGGGGTGACGCTCGATCCGATCGGATTCAAGATCGGGCTCGAGGTCATCGCCAAAGCGCATTACGGGCGCGCGATCGAGATTCCGTACGTCTTCACCGATCGCATCGTCGGCGAATCGAAGTTGAATCAGAGCGAGATCTTCAATTACTTGAAACAATTGCGCAAACTCTATGCGGCGCGTCTCTTTCCGGGACGGAGCTGAGCGGTCCGATGGCGATTCCCGATTGGCTTTTGCGGCGGCGCGGGAAGAATGCCGAATCGCGCGACGCAGCGCTCTGGACGAAGTGCCCGGTCTGCGGCGAGGTGCTCTACCGCCGCGATCTCTCCGCTAATTACGACGTTTGCCCGAAGTGCGGCCATCACTTTCGCATGAATGCCTACGACCGCATCAACATGCTGATCGACGGCGACTTCACCGAGATCGGAGACGAGATTCTCCCCGGCGATCCGCTCGGGTGGGTCGACAAGAAGACCTATCCGGTCAAGCTCGCGGGCGATCGCGAGAAGAGCGGTATCTCAGAAGGCGTCGTCTGCGGCATCGGATCGATCGACGGTTTCGAGATCGCGCTCGGCGTGATGGATTTTCATTTTCGCGGCGGCACGATGGGAACCGTCGTTGGAGAGCGCGTCACGCTGCTTCTCGAGGAAGCGCGCAAACGGCATCTGCCCTGCATCATCTTTACGGCATCGGGCGGCGCGCGCATGGAAGAGGGGATGTACGCGTTGATGCAGATGGCGAAAACGACGGCTGCCGTCACGCGTCTCAAAGAAGACGGCAACTTTTTTGCCACGGTGCTCACCGATCCGACGACCGGCGGCGTTTCGGCCTCTTTCGCATTCGAGGCCGACGTGATTCTCGCCGAGCCGAAGGCCATGATCGGCTTTGCGGGCCGGCGCGTCATCGAGCAGACGATCCGCCAGAAGCTGCCCGATCAATTCCAGACTGCCGAGTTCTTGCTGGAACACGGCCAGATCGATATGGTCGTCGATCGGCACGATCTCAAGACCACCCTCGTTCGTCTGCTGCAGTACACCCAATGAACGGCGGCAACGTCATCGTCGAACGCGAACGCGGTCTGCTCGAAGTCGAGCGCCGTATCGCCGATTTGCGCAGCGCCAATATCAACCAGCGGGTCGATTTCTCCGCCGAGATCGCCGCCCTCGAGAAGAAGTACGAGACGCTACAGCGCGAGCTGTTCGGATCGCTCACGCCGTGGGAGAAGGTCCACATGGCGCGGCATCCCAGCCGCCCGACCTCGCTCGATTTCATCGCGCAGTTCGACCGGTTCGACGAGCTGCACGGCGACCGCGAATTTCGCGACGACCCGGCCGTCGTCGCGGGCTTTGCGCTGCTGAGCGGGCGCGCGGTGATGGCGATGGGTCAGCAGCGCGGCCGCGATACCAAAGAGAACCTGCGTCGCAACTTCGGGATGGTCACGCCGGAGGGCTACCGCAAGGTCCGGCGCTTAGCACACACGGCCTCGCGTCTGGGTCTTCCAATCGTCACGTTCATCGATACCAAGGGCGCCGATCCGGGCATCGCGTCGGAGGAGCATGCGCAATCCGAGGCGATCGCCTCGTGCTTGTACGAGTTCACGCAAGCGGGCGTGCCGATCGTCGCGACGATCATCGGCGAGGGCGGTTCGGGCGGCGCGCTAGCCCTCGGCATCGCCGATCACGTGATCATGCTCGAGCACTCGGTATACTCGGTCGCATCGCCGGAAGGCTGCGCCGCGATTCTCTGGGGAGACGCGAGCAAGGCCGAGGAAGCGGCGTCGCGATTGAAGCTGACCTCGGCAGATTTGCAGCAGTTTGGTATTATCGATGAGATCGTAGGCGAACCGCTGGGTGGAGCGCATCGCGATCCCGGCGCCGTTATCGCAACCGTACTCGGTTCGGTCTCGGCGGCGGTCGAACGGTTCGCGCGGAGCTCACCGCAGGAATTACGAGAGGCTCGCTATCGGAAGTACCGCCGGATAGGCGCATGGCAAACGGAACGGCAGGAGGACGTCGGGTTACCCATTCGGTGAAGCGCCGTTCGCGCGTTTCGCTCGTCTGGCGTCTGCTCGGCCGTATCGGCGCCGCGACCCTCGGGCTCCTGGTCTTCACGCTGGCGGCAATCCAGTTCATCCGCGTAGCCCACGAGAATCTCGTCCTCAAGCACCAGCTTGCGGTAACGCAGAGCGACATCACGCAGTTGGAGGCGCACCGCGAATGGCAGCTGCGCCAGTTGCGGCGTCTGCACGATCCCGAAGGTGCGATCCCTGAGATCCACGATCGCTTGCGGCTGGTTCGCCCGAACGAAGCGATCGTTTTCGTGAGCCCGCTTCCTTCGCCGCAGTCCACTCCGTGAACGAACGCGTCTTCGGCTTCGTGATCAACGTGAATGCATACGGCGCCACGGTGCGTCTGGAGAGCGGAGAGCTGGCAAGCGCGCCGGCGGGCGACGTCGAAACGCATCGCGTCGAGTACGACCGCGGCATGTCGACGCGCAAAGCACTCGCATTTCTGCTGCACCCCGGATCACGGAGGCCGATGGTGACGATCGTACCCTGCATCGACGAGCCCGAACTCGACGAGCAGATAGCGCGCTTCCTCGAAAGCACGCAAGAATGGGAGAACGACGCCGACGGCGTCCCCGCCCACGAGCGACACTTCTTACGTAAAAAGAAGCGTTCCGCTCGCTTTGAGTAAGCACTACGCCGTCATCTCCATCGGAACCAACTCCACGCGCCTGACGCTTGCCGACATGACGCAAGATCCGCCGCACGTGGATTTGGCGCGCTCGATCGGCACGCGCATCGGCGAGGGACTGCGCGAGAGCGGCGTGCTCGGCGACGAGCCGATGCAGCGTACGCTCGACGCAGTCGCCTCGCACTACCGCGCCGTCAAAGGACACTATCTGCGCCTCTTCGCGATTGCGACCAGCGCCGTTCGCCGCGCAACCAACGGCGAAGCCTTTACCTCGTGCGTCCGGCAGATGCTGGGCGTGCCGGTGCACGTGCTCAGCGGCGACGAAGAAGCCGAGGCGTCCTACCGCGGGGCGATCACCGCCTTCGGCCCGCTCCACGACGAAGAGCTCGGGGTCGTCGACGTGGGCGGCGGGAGTACCGAATACGCGACCGGCGACGGCCCGGCGCCCGATCGTACCGTTTCATGTGAGATCGGGGCGGTGCGCTTGACCGAAACGCTGCCGCTGCTCGCCGGCCGCGACGGCGTCGTAGACCTCGATACGATCGAACGCGCGCGCGCGATAGCGCGCGAGGCGCTCGCACCGCTCGCTGATTTTCCGAAGACGGGGCATCTCGCGCTGGTCGGCGGCTCGGCGACGACGACCGCGGCGCTGCTCCGCGGCAAGAAAAAGACGCTGTTCGATTCCTTCGAACTTTCGCGCAGCGATCTGCAGCGCGCGCTCGTGCGTCTGTGCGGGCTGCCGCTCGAAGAACGCAAGAAACTCGACGGCATGAAGCCGCAGCGCGCCGATATTCTGCCCGCCGGCATCATCGTGCTCGAGACCGTGCTCGATCTCGTCGGGCACGACCGCGCGACCGCTACGACCGCCGATCTGCTGCTGGGATATCTGCTCCAACAGGTCGACCGGGCAGGACGAAACGGCCAAGGCCCCGGATGGACTGCGCATGGACGACCAGGCTATACACCAGCACATTGAGACCCTCGTCGCGGAGGAGCACAAGCTGCTGGATCACGGCGACTCGGGAAAACTGACGGCGCAGGACCGTTTGCGCTTGGAGGAAGTCCAGGTGCAGCTCGACCGCTACTACGATCTCTTACGCCAGCGGCGCGCGCGCCGCGACGCGGGACAAGATCCCGACGTCGTGCACATGCGCTCGGCCGACACCGTCGAACACTATCAACAATAGACTTCGCTGCGCTCGTCATTGTTGTCATCCCGAGCGTAGCGAACCGGAGTCGAGGGACCGCCGTATAAGTGTCGCGGTACCTGGGATGGTGGTGGAATTGGCAGACACAGCAGACTTGGGAAGTAACCCCTGAGCCGCAGGATCGGAAACGCCCTGCGGGATGCGCTCAAAGTCGGCGAACTCTTTACTGACAACGCCGAGCCAAACCCGTGAGAGCGGGAAGGTGTAGAGACTGGACGGGCGCGGCCTAAACTGATTCGCAAAGCGAACCGGCATGGTCAAGGCACAGTCCGGACCACAAACGCGAACGCGGTAGCGAAAGCTATAGTGGTGCGAAAATCTGCAGCCGAGAAATCGGCGTCCGGGTTCGACCCCCGGCCATCCCAATAACGCGTCTACTCTCGAGATGACGGAAGCGACCACGCCGATTCGAGGGCGTCGTGCAGCGTTGCTTTTTTCACCTTGGACAACTTGACCAGCGTGCTGCCTTTTGCGCCCCACGCGCCGCTTGCCGGTTCGAATGCACCCGGCTCGATCTTCATGTAGGCACGTTGCTCGTCGGGCGTCAGTTTGACCATGCCCCACGCCGCATCGGGATAACCGAGTGTCGCAAAGATCTTGCCTTTCACGCGAAAATCCGGATGCGCCTGATGCGCGCGTTCCTCGGCGCCTTCAAAGCTCAGAGCGATCTGCCGGAACGTGTCAGGACTCACGGGCATTGAGGTCCCTCCTCATATAGGCGGCGATCGCCATCGCATCGGGGTCGCCGAGCTTTTCGAGTCCGGCGATCGCGCCGGCGACATTCTCCGCCGGATGGTGGCGATTGAGTTTGAAGAGGCCGGTGAGCGCATCGACGCGCATCTGCAGGCCGACGATCGCTTTGAGTTGGGACTCCATGTAGTCCGCCGGCGCCTCGTCGATCGTCCAGCTCGAGCCGGCTTTCTTCTCCTCGGCCACCGTGAGGCGCGCCACGAACGCGCGCAGCCATTCCGTGTCGTGAATGAAGCGCACCCGGCCGCGCGCCTCGGCTCCGACGTAATCGTAGGTAGGCACGACGCGCCCGGTCTGCTTCTTCGTTGCGTACCACGTCGGCGAGATGTAATGTTCGGCGACGCGAAAGAGCGCCGCGCCGCGTCCGTCGCCGCCGCGCCATTGATCGTTGGCGCGCGCGATGTGCCCCTCGAGGATCACGGCGCCCTCCTCCTCGCGCGCCAGCAGCGGGACGTACGTCACGACCGGCTCGCCGTTCGCGACGGTGATAAATGTCGCAAGCGGGTGGGCGGCGATGAGGTCGAGCAGCGGCGCGCGCTCGTCGGCGCGGACGTGCGGGGGGCGGTAGGTCATGCGATCGCAACCTCCGGCGAAGCCATTGTGTACTTTACTTTCGTGAGCAAGCTTTTCTCTCCCATCACGCTGCGCGGTGTTACCTTCGAGAACCGGATCGTCGTTTCGCCGATGTGTCAGTACTCGTCGAAGGACGGCAACGCCAACGATTGGCACGTCGTCAATCTGGGCCATTACGCGATCTCGGGTCCGGGTTTGGTCTTCTTCGAAGCGACGCACGTGAGCCCCGAAGGGCGGATCACCGATCAGGATCTCGGCCTTTATTCCGACGAGAACGAGCAGGCGATGGCGCGTGTGGTCTCGTTCATTCGCACCTGGACGCGCAGCAAGATCGGCGTGCAGCTCGCCCACGCGGGCCGCAAAGGTTCGACGCTGCCTCCTTGGCAGGGCGGCGGCCCCGCGAACGGCGAGCGGTTCTACCAAACCGTCGCACCCTCTGCGATTCCCTTCGGCGATTTTCATACGCCCAAAGCGCTCGACGACGCGGGCTTGCAGAAGATCCGCCAGGACTTCGTCGCTGCGGCGAAACGCGCGCTGCGTCTGGGCGTCGACGTCATCGAGCTGCATTTCGCGCACGGCTATCTCGCTCATGAGTTTCTCTCGCCGCTCTCGAATCATCGGACCGACGCGTACGGCGGGTCGCTCGAAAATCGGATGCGTTTTCCGCTCGAGCTCTTCGACGCGGTGCGCGCGGTGTGGCCGCAAGACAAACCGCTGGGCGTGCGGATCTCGGCGAGCGATTGGGTCGAGGGCGGATGGGACGTCGAGCAATCGATTGCGTTTGTCAAAGAGCTGCAAAAGCGCGGCTGCGACTTCGTCGACGTCTCGAGCGGCGGGCTCTCTCCGGAACAGAAGATCGCGCTCGGGCCGGGCTACCAAGTACCGTTTTCGGAAGCGATCAAAAAAGCTACCGGCATGACGACGTTCTCGGTCGGTATGATCACGCAGCCGGCGCAAGCGGAAGAGATCGTTGCCAACGGACAAGCCGACTTCGTCGCGCTCGCGCGCGGGTTCATCCGTAATCCGAATTGGGTTTGGGATGCGGCCGACGAGCTAGGAGCCGAGTCGTTCGTGCCGCCCGAGTACGAGCGCGCGCGCAAAACCAAGGCCTAACGCGAAGGCGCGCCTTCGCCCGGAAGGCAATGTAAACGCGCGGATGCGGAAGATTGCGTACGTGCTTGCGACGGCCTTCGTCGTCTTCATACCGGCGGCTGCGCTCGCGCAGGCTGCTCCCGCGGCCTCGCCCGCAGCCTCACCGGCTCCCACGCCGACGCCGGGCTTCTCGCTGCACGCGCAAGGCGCCGACGTTTTCGTTTCGCAGGAGGCCGCCGGGCCGGGGCTTTCACCGCCCGAAGCGCCGGCTTTCGTGGCGGGCCTTCCACTCTCGCCGATGTCGCCCTACGACTGGTTCACGAGCGCGGCGCAGACGCCCGGCAACGCGGGCGAACTGCAATATCTGATCGATATCAACGACCGCACGCGTGCGGTCACGTTCGATGCGCAGGTCGTGGCCGGTGCATACGGCGGCGACTTGAACAATCTGATGTACAGCGCGGAACCATGGCTGGGGCCGCTCGATCCGCACGAGGGGCGCTCTCCGGTAAACTACGCCATCAACTTCCCTACCAGCGGGGGCTCCGGCGTCGAGGGGTCCGCCGCGCAGGCGGTGCTCCCGTACGCCGCATCGCTTGCGAGCAATGACGGCGCCTGGAAGATCAGCGGCGGCTACATCAATCTCACGCAAACGGATACGTTCGTTTTCGATCCGCCCGCGGTGACGAACGCGAATCCCTCGGTCGGCGTGCAGCTCGCCGAGACGCTCGGCCCCGGAATGCCGAACGTCGACGCGTGGAATCCGTCGCCGTCGACGCTGCCGCTGCTCGGCGCGGACGCGGTGCTGGCGCACGGGCCCGCGACCGTCGAACTCACCGATGCGCTTCTTCCGGTGCTGCAAGGAACGCAGGCGCATCTTGCAATGGGCTCCTACGTGCTCGATCGTGGCGACGGCGGCCGCTTTTCAGCGCAGATAGCAAACGTTACGACATCCGGTGCGCCGATTTTCACGACGACATTCTTCGGCGCGGACCAGACGCTCTATCCGGGTTCGCAGGGGCGCTTGTTTTCGAGCCTTCTCGCAAATCAAGTGCAGACGATCGCCGGCGTCCGCGCATTCGTGCACCCGTGGCGCGGCGACGACGTGCTCGTCGAGCTCGGCGAGGGATGGTATCACGACGGACTTGCAGCGCTGCCGGGAACGCAGTCGCCCGGCAGCTACGAGCATTTCGCGTTCACGCGTCACTTCAACACGATTCTCGATGCGGGAGCGGAGTATTATCGCTTCGATCCGCGCTACGCCGACGTGATCTTGCCGTACGGCGTACCGGAAAACGTTTGGAGCGTCGCATGGTCGTGGCCGGGGCAGTGGCTCAAGTCGACCTACCAAATGGTGAACAACGCCGTGATCGGCATCAACCGCGAAGGCTATCGCGCGCATGCCGATTACGCTCGCGGCCGCTTCGAAGCGCACACCGGCCTCTCGGTCTGGCGGCAGATCGAGCCGGCAACGATTTCCAACATGTCGATCGAGGGTTGGGTCGACGGCTACTTCTTGCCGCAAGCCGACCAATACGCGACGCTCGCATGGCAGCGGCAAGTCAATTGCTACACTGCGTGGCACTGGGCGCACGACGACGTTACGCTCGACTCCGTCTGGGATCGCTCGTATCGTCCCGCGCTCGATCCGATCGATTTCGTCAGCATGAACTATCCGCAGATCGTCGGCAGCTTCCAGCATCATTGGAACAAGAAAATGGTCGCGGCTATCGGTTACGGACGCTACAGCGCCAACGGATACTGGTCCACGACGCCGGTGCAAGGCATCTATGGGGTCGCCTTCGCGGGCGGGCAATGGGACTTCTCGCACGGCCAGCAGTTGCTGGTCCAGCTGCGCCGCTACGGCCTGACCGGGCTACCCTCCGAACCGGGCGGGCCGCCCCCCACGCTCCGGGGCACGGTTCTGATCGTCGATCAGAGGATTCAGCTTTAAACAGCCCTAAGAGCCGCGGGTTCTCCCCCATGCATCTGAGGAGGTCAAGTTCTCCACGTGAAGATCGTGGTCACGGTCAAGCTCGTGCCGGATCCCAATGCCGAAAAGCGGATCGACGACGGTACGAAGCGTCTGATTCGCACCGGTGTTGAAACGGTGCTCAATCCCTATGACGAGTACGCGCTGGAAGCCGCGCTGCAGCTCAAAGAGAAGATCGGCGGCGATACGACCGTGACGGTCTTCAGCATGGCGCCCGAAGCGTTGAAAGAGACGCTGCGCAAGGCGCTCGCGATGGGCGCCGACGATGCAGTGCTCCTCAGCGACGCCGGTCTCGAAGGCAGCGACGTCTGGGCTTCGTCCTACGCGATCGCGCATGCGCTCAAGAAGGTCGGATTCGATCTCTTGATCGTGGGCGGACTCTCCGACGACGGCTCGACCGGCGCGACGCCGGGCGCGCTCGCCGAGTATCTTCAAACGCCGCTCGTGACCAACGCGCGCAAGGCCGAGGTTGACGGCGGAAAACTGAAGATCGAACGCGAGACCGACACCGGTTATCAAGACGTAACCGCGCCGCTGCCCTGCGTGATGACCACCGCGCTCACCTTCGGCGAGCCGCGTTACGCATCGCTCAAGGGCATCATGGGCGCCAAGAAAAAGACGATCGCCGCGCTCACGCTCGGCGATTTGGGACTCACGCAACCCGTCGGACAAGGCGGTTCGAAGACGCAGCTGCTTGCGTTCGCGCCGCCGCCCGCGCGCGGCAAGGGCCGCGTGATCGAGGCGGCCGACGGCCCTTCGGGAGCACAAGCGATCTTCGATTTCCTCAAAGAGCGGAAGCTAGTGTAGATGACCAACGTTCTCGTTTACGTTCAGCACAAAAACGGTGTCACGCCGAAAGTCACGTTCGAAATGGCGACGCAGGCGCGCAAGCTCGCCGATACCCTCGGCGGGAAGGCGTATGCGCTCGTGGTGGGAGCCGGCTCTTCCAAGCTCGCCGAGACGCTCAAGACCTATCCCCTCGACGCCGTCCACGTCAACGACGATGCCGACGTCGACAAGTTCTTGCTCGACCCGGTCGTCGACTATCTCGAGGCCGCCGCCAAAGCGATCGGTCCCGCATTGTTGCTGGTCGCAAATACGCTCACCGGCAAAGACGTCGCCGGCCGGCTGGTCGGGCGCTTGAACGCCGGGATCTGCGCCGACGCGACTGATTTCAAGATCGAGGGCGGCAAAGTGGTCGCGGTGATGCCGAAATTCGGCGGCGCTGCGATCACCAATTGCGAGCTGCGCCCGGGTGACTACGGCATCGTGACGATTCGCCCCAACGCGTTCGCGGCGCAAGCCGGCGGCGCGGGCGCCAGCGTGCAAGCAATCGAAAAACCGGCCGGCAAGAGCTATGGCGTCGTCGTCGAGAAAGACGTCGAAGAAGGCACCGGAGAGCTCGCGCTCGAGGAAGCGCCGGTTGTCGTCGCGGGCGGGCGCGGACTCGGCGGCCCCGGGCCTTTCGATACGTTGCTCAAACCGCTCGCGAGCGCTCTGGGCGGAGCAGTCGGCGCCTCGCGCGCCGCAGCCGACGCCGGCTGGGTGCCGTATAGCCTTCAAATCGGTCAGACCGGTAAGACGGTCAGTCCGAGTCTCTATGTCGCGGTCGGAATCTCGGGCGCGATACAACACAAGGTCGGGATGCGTTCCTCTGGTACGATCGTCGCGATCAACAAAGACGGGCAGTCGCCGATCGCCGAGTTCTCGGATCTGCTGGTCGTGGGCGATGCGTTTGCTATCGTCCCGGAGCTCACCAAACTCGTGCAAGCCGCGAAGTCTTAAGTTAGGAACATGTTGAAACGCTTCACTCTCTCGCTCACGATGCTCGCCGCACTGGTCGCGACACTCGTGGTCGCATCACCCAGCGCTCAAGCGGGCCTTTTCGGCGGAAACAAGAGCGCCGCATCACCGTCGCCCTCTCCCTCGCCCTCGGCGTTGCCGACCGCGACACCCGAGCCGCCCTCGGTCGCCATTCCGAAACTGCAAGCCAAGCTCAAGGCGAATCCGAACGACGAGGACGCTATGACGGAGCTCGCGGGGCAGTTCCTCGGAATCAACCGTCCCGATCTTTCGGTGCAGCTGACGCAGCATCTCTTGCAGATGGGCGACAAGACGGCGCAGGTCTACTACCTCGACGGTTATGCGATGGAGACGCTCGGCCGTACCGACGGCGCGATCGCCGATCTCGAGCAAGCGGAGAATCTCGACCCGAGCAACTCCGGCGTACTCGATCAGCTGACCGAGCTGTATCTCAAGGCCAACCGCTTCACCGACGCCGAGCGAATCGCGAACCGCAGTATCGTCCTGAATAAGGGCGATGCATCTTCGTATTCGCTGCTCGGCGCGGTCTACGCATCCGAGCAAAAGTTCGACGACGCGCGCACGCAGTTCACCATCGCGATGAACAAGGATCCCAAGGATCCCGAGCCGATCTTCCAGATCGCGCAAACGTACGCGTCGCAAGATAACATCCCGGTCGCGCAGCAGTGGGTGACCAAAGCGCTCGCACTCGATCCCAAGAACGTGCAAGTGCTGGTCTTCAGAGCCGACCTCTACGCTCGCCAGCACGTCGACGATCAGGCGGTCGCCGCATACGACGACGCCATCGTCGCGGCGCCCGACGACGCATCGAAAGTGCAGATCGTCATTCGCAAAGCGACCTACTTCGCGACCGAAAAGAAGTATCCGCAGGCTGATAACATCTTCTTGCAGGGCATCACTCAGTATCCCAAGATTCCGCAAATCTACGTCGCGTACGGCGACTACCTCGCGAGCCAGAAGAATCTCGACAAGGCCAAGACGGAGTGGCAGATCGCGCTCGCGATCGATAACGACGATCTCGACGCGCTCACCCGGCTGGGGCAGCTCGCCCTACAGCAAGGCCAGTATCAGGACGCCGTCACGTATTTCAAACACGTCGTCTCGCTCCAGGAAGACCCGACGGCGTTCGCGATGCTCGGGCAGGCCTATTCGTTCTTGCACGACTACCAGAACTCCAAGCAGGCGTGCCAGGCGAGCTTCCAGCTGCAACGTTCGGCGGATATGCTCGCGTGTATCGCCGGTGCGGATTATAACCTGAAGAACTACACCGAGGCTTCGAAGATCTTCGATGTCCTCGATGCGAACGCTGCGGGGTACCTCGATCAGAATCCGGCCTTCTTGTATCTGGCGGGCAAGAGTTACGAGCAGACGAAGCAGCGCGACAAAGCAATCAACGCGTACCGGCGTTTGCTCTCGGCACTCAAGAAGGGCACGAAGCAGTACGCGCAGATTCAAGGCTTGATCGCCGACTTGTCCAAACCGGCGCCAAAACCGGCGAAGAAGCCCTGAGATGTCATCCTTGGGATGAACATCGTCTACGACGCGCTCTACGGCGACCATCTCCGCGATATCGGGCATCCCGAATCCCCCGATCGCGTGGAGGTGGTCGCCGCGCGTTTGGCGCAGCGCGGACTCATCGGCGATTTTTCGCGCCCGCGTGATGCCGCTGACGCGGAGATAGAACGCGTCCACGAGCACGCCTATGTCGAGCTCGTCAAACGCGAGATCGGCGACCTGGACGGACCGCGCTATCTTTCGACCGGCGACGTCGTGGTCGACGCGCGTACGCTCGACGTGGCGCGGCGGGCAGCCGGCGGCGCCGTTGCCGCGGTCGAATCGTCCGCGCAACGCAATGCTCCGGTCTTCGCGCTGGTCCGCCCTCCCGGCCACCATGCCGAATCGGCGCGCGGCATGGGATTCTGCGTCTTCAATAACGCGGCGATTGCGGCGCGGGCGTATCAAGCGCAATTCGGCGGCCGCGTGCTCCTCATCGACTTCGACTACCACCACGGCAACGGATCGCAAGACGCGGTCGGAGCGGGACTCAGCTACGTGTCGACGCATGCGTCGCCCGCCTATCCGGGAACGGGGCACGAGATCGGCGTCGTCGGCGAGGATGCGCTGATAAACGTTCCGCTGCCGGCTTCCGGCATCGCGACCGAAGCCTTCGTCGCAATCTGGGAGCATCTGCTCGACCGCGCCGCGCGTTTCGTGCGGCCCGACGTGATCGTCGCGAGCGCCGGCTTCGATTACGTTGCGGGCGATCCGGTCGGTGATTTAGGCGTCGACGTCGGCGCCGCGTCGGCGCTCGCGCGCGCGATCAACGCGACCGCGCAGCAGTACTGCAGCGGGCGCGTGGCATACGTGCTGGAAGGCGGCTACGATATCGACGCGCTGACCGAGTCGGTCGCGCAAGTCATCGGGGTGACGGATCGGGGCGAGACGCAGAGCAGCGGAGCTTCGGCACAGGCGATACCGCCGCGTCAGCGCGAGATGCTCAGAGCAATCGACGAGCACTTTGCGCGCTGAGCTCTTCGAGCACGCGCAGCGCCTCTTCACTTCGCTCGACCGGCACGAAAAGGTAATCGTGGTAGAAGCCGCTCACCACGTTGGTCGGAATCATGTGTTTGGCTAGCTGCGCGGTCAGCGAGGCGATGAATCCGACCGAATAGAGATCGGACTCGACGCGCAGGGTTATCCGGCGTGAGAGAAAGGCGAAGTCGAGCTTGTGCTCCTGCGCCACCGCACGTTCGACCACGATCGTAACGCCCTCGTTCTCCCGAAAGCTCAGGAGCGGACGAAGACCTTCGAGCGGAAAGGTGCGATCCACACAGCAGAAGACCCACTCGCGTGGGTCCAAGGCCGGTTTCATCGTGATGAGGAGTGTTGCTAAGTCGCGTTCCGGCACTCGCTTAGGGTAGCACACTCGCGCCGATTCGTTCTAGCTCTGAAAGGCTGAGATCGCCGACGAGCGCGAAATGGCGATTCCCGTCAGACCACGCGAGTAACGTGGTAGGACCGTCTTCGACGTACTGTGCCGGATGATTGGCGACATTGGTAGCAGCCGCACGAAAGTGCGAGAGGTCGATCGCGGCGTCACGCTCGTTCTGAAAGAACGAAAACGTGCGGATGCCATCGGAGTAGAGCAGGTGCAGTGTGGGCACGCTCTTGATCGTCGCGACGTCGCCCGCAATCGGGCGGAAGCCCTCGGGGAGATACTTTGGCTCGAGTGCCGGGAATCCGGCCGTCGAGATGGCGTGCGCGACGTCCATCGATTCGTCGCCGTGTGTCTCGTCGACGCGCGCGAGCCCGGCGGGAAGTTCGAAGACCTCGGCCGGGATCGCATTGGTATAACGCAGTTGCTCGAATCGCATCTGTGCGATCACCGAACCATTGGGCGCGAACTGCTGGCGCTCGAGGATGAGGTGCGTCTTCGCGTCGATGTGCACGCGCATGGCCGTCTGCCCGGTGTACTTATTGTTCAGCAGCACGACGATGGTGGGCCGCCCGTCGATCGTCGCCGTACCGGGCGCATAGACGGCATCGTAATTCGCTAACAATATGCCGAAATTTCCGCGAGCGGCGACCTGCTGGTCGGTATCGTCACCGCTGGTGACGACCAGTCGCTGACGTTTGACGTCGACCGAGTAGGTCGTCGAACCGCGCGTGATCACCGAATCGCCGTAGAGCGCCTGCGGCGCGCTATACCAGCGGCGTGTCATGCCCGGAGCGCGATGCTCGATGCGGTAGATCTCCACCCGGGAGCGCTGCGTGCCGATGCGCAGCACCTGCACTTCGCCCTCGTAGGAGATGTGCTGCGGCGCGCGCATCGCATCGCGCAGCATGTCGACCGGCGAGGGAGTGGCGGGGGGTGCCGGCGTCGCGCCGGTTAGAAGCAGCGCGCCGAGTAGAAGTTTGATTCTACTGAGCGCCATCCGCGTTCTCGGTCCGATAGAGCGCGGCCGGCACGGTGTTTCCTTCGCTCTGCGTCACCGCTGTGGTGAGCGCGGCATGGTCGTCGAGGTAGTACGCGGCGTCGATGGTCGTGACCCGATGGTGGCTGGTACTGTACCCGGCGAAAACGGCGAGCGCGAGCGCGGCCGCGATGGGAAGAGAGATCGCGGGGCGCCACCACGGCGTCACCCGCGGCTTCGCCTCGACCGCGTCGAGGATCGAGGCGCGTACGCCGGCAGGCAGCTCGCATTCGGTCGCGCGCGCGTAGCGCACGAGCATCTCCGAGAGCGCGGCTTCATCCTCGTATCGGGTGCGGCACTCCGCGCAGCCGTTGAGATGCTGCAGCAAAGCGGCGTCCTCGCCCGGCGCGAGTTCGCCGTGCAGGTAGTCGATCAGCAGTTCCTGTGTCGGATGTCCGTTCATATTGATTTTGGTTGCGACTCGATCGAGCGGCGAAGCTGGTACCGTGCGCGGTGCAGGCGCGAGCGAACCGTTCCGATCGAGCAGCCGACGATGTCGGCAATCTCCTGGTAGCTGTACTCCTCGATATCCGCGAGAATCAACACCTGCCGCTGCTCGAGCGAAAGCGCAGCTAGCGCCTTCGACATACGCTCGCTCAGCTGTCGCTCGACGAGTTCTTCGATCGGTTCGGTTGCCAGCGGTTGCATGCCGCCGAACCGTTGCGGGGCATTGTCCTCGGGGATCTCCTCCTGATAACGTCCTTTCCGGCGCCGAAGTTCATCCCGGTGGAGATTCGTGACGATCCGGTAGATCCAGGAGAGGAAGGAGGTGCCCGGTTGGAAGCTCTTCCATGCCCGGTAGACGCGGACGAAGGCTTCCTGCGCGAGGTCGCGGGCGTCGGCCTCGTTGTGCGTCAGGCGCAGCGCGAAGTTGTAGGTCGCCCGGCCGTGCTCGTTGATAGCGCGTTCGAGGAAGGCGGTCTGCTCCGGCGAGGGCGGGTCGAACGGCTTGCGCGGTGCGGCCATTGATCGGGCTTTACGCAGCCCGGTGCCAGAGTACCCGCCCGACGATCACTAGCGCGATGGTGACGACGACAACGATGATGACGAAGAGCGCGGTCTCGAGCATCACGATACCGGCAAATTGGCTTCCGCCGCAGAGAGAGACGATGCTCGCCATCAACGAGAGCTTGAAGCGCTCGAGCGGATTGCTCATCATCCCGTCGACCGCCCGTGCTTCGGCGATCACGCCGCGGGGATCCCACGAGGCGGTCTCCACGATATAGGCGACGCGCCCTTGCGGAGTGACGATGAACAGACGGTCGCTGTGCACGTAGGTGTCGTCATCCGTCTGCAGCGAGGAGATGCCGAATTCATCGAGGACGCGCTCGATCGTCGAGCCGGTGCCGGTCAGGAGCGTCCATATCGCCGGGTCGCTGCCGAATTGTTTACCGTACGCGCGCATCACCGCGGGCGAGTCGTACGGTGGATCGATACTGATCTCGACCAGCGCAAAACGCGCGGGGTCGAGTTCGTGCTGCAGCTGTGCGTATTTGGTGCTTATCGCTATGCAGACGTCCGTGTCGGGACAGCGCGTGAAGATGAACGAGAGCAGCATCGTTTTACCGCGGAAGGCGCTCGCGAGTTGGACGAGGTGTCCGTTTTGATCGACGAGCGTCGTGGCCGGAAGCGGCTTGCCGACATCGACGGGGACGACGCGTCCGGGATGCGGAAGGCCCGCGACGAACTCTGCCGCGGCCATGGGATCCCGCAGCGTCCACGGCTGCGTGGAACGGTCGAGGAATGCGTCGACGCCGGTCCCGGGACGCAGGGATACGTTCGGCGCGAGACGGTAGCGCCGCGTCTGCGCGGGAACCGTGCGCGTGATCGCATCGTTGCGCACGACGATCTCTGCGTTGCCGGCCGGTGCGACGACCACGCCGTGAAACGGGAGCAGTGCGGCGAAGAGCAGTGCGAGCATCAGCGCAGCAGTATCGCCAAGTCTGTTCTGAAATCGCGCAGCGAATCGTTATCGTTATGGATCATACGCATGTTGCCGTTGCGATCGATGAGAAAAGTGAACGCGCTGTGTGCTTCGTCGTAATTCGAGCCACCGTGCGGGTCGGGAATCTTCTGCGCCCAGACGTGGTAGGCCCGCATTACCGCCGCGATTTGTGCCGGCGTACCGGTGAGCCCGACGACGGGACCATCGAAGCGACGAATGTAGCGGTGCATCACGGCGGGCGTGTCGCGCTGCGGATCGATCGTCACGAAGGCGATCTCGGCGTCACGCGCGCTTGCGCCGTCCGCGCGCATCGCGGTTGAGAGTTTGGCGAGCGTGTCGGGGCACGTGTCGTCGCAGTGCGTGAAGCCGAAGAAGACGGCGACCGCCTCTCCGCGTTGTGCGGAGAGCGTCCACGGCGCGCCGGTGTCGCTCGTGAGGGTGAAGTCGGGCGCCGCGTGGTGCGCGCAGCCTCCCAGCAGCGCGCTCGCGAGCACGAGCGCGGTGGCGAGCGAGGCTTTCACGATCAGCCGCCGGGGTGAAGAATCGTCGTGACCGTCATCCAGACGCCGAGCACGATGATGATCGCGGAGAGCGAGAAAGTAATGGTGTTACCAAGTAAGCGATTGTGGCGTTCGCCGATCACGCGCTTATCGTTTACGAGCACGAGCAAGAATCCGAGAACGACCGGGAGGACGAATCCGTTGAATGCCTCGACGTAGACCGTGATTTGGATCAACGGAAGATTGGGAATCAGCACGATCGCCGCCGCGATCGCGACGCAAGCGACGTAGAGCGCGGTGAAGCGCTTCGCCCGCGCGCCGTCGTTCAGTGAGGCGCGCCAGCCGAAGGCTTCACCGAATGCCCACGAAGTAGCGAGCGCGACGACGAAGGCGCCGAGCATCGAAGCGCCGATCAATCCGACACCGAACGTCAAACCCGCAAAGCGTCCGACCAACGGCTGGAAGGCGAGCGCCGCGTGCGCGGCGTCGGAGACCGGAATGTGACGGACGAAGAGCGTTGCCGCGGTCGTGATGATGATCGCGCACATGATTGCCTGGGTGAGCACGGCGCCGAGCGCGGTATCGAAGCGTGCGAAGCCGAGATCCTTGAGCGTCAGCCCCTTGTCGACGACAGCGCTCTGCTGATAGAAGATCATCCACGGCATGATCACCGCGCCGATGTTCGATGCAATCAGGAGCAGGTAGTTGTAGTCGGTCAGCGGCTGCTTTCCGAAGATGCCCTGCATGACGACGTCGCGGACCGGGGGATGCGCGGCGAACGCGGCCGGAATGAAGAGCAGCTCGACGAGGCAGAGCGCGAAAGCGAACATCTCGGCGCGCTTGTACGAGGCCGTGAAGATCACGACGATCAGCACCAGTGCGGCGATGGTCACGAGCGGAGCGGCCGGCAATCCGAAGATCAGCGCCGCACCCGCGATGCCGGCAAACTCGGTGACGAGCGCGGCGACGTTGGTGACGAGCATCGTACCAAGCGAGACCCACGCCCAGCCAAGGCCGTAGAACTCGCGAATCAGGCGCGCGTGGCCCTTTCCGGTCACGGTCCCCAGACGCACCGTCATCTCTTGCACGACGAAGAGCGGTACGATCAGCAGCAGCTGCAGCAGAATGAGCTTGTAGCCGTATTGCGCACCCGAGGTTGCCGCGGTCGTGACGCTTCCCGCCTCGGTATCGGCGAACGCCACGATGAGCCCCGGGCCGGTAACAGCCAGGAAGCGCAGAACGATCTGCCAGAACGAGCGGCGAGGGGCAATCGCTACCGAGGACTCGAGGGTGGCCATGCCGATGTTAGGTTAGCCTAATTTTTCTCTCGCCCTCTGCCGGAAAGGTCTCGTTTTGCAATGCTGGTGACGCTCGCCCGGTGGCTGCTCGGGCTGCTCTTGATCGCGGCCGGGGCGCTAAAAATCGGCCACGCCGAAGCCTTGGCGGGAGCCATCGCAGGCTTCCGGCTGCTGCCTGCGGGCATCGTTGCCCCGATGGCGGTCATCCTGCCGTACTTCGAGGTCTTGCTCGGACTCTATTTGGTTGCCGGACTCTTCACGCGCGTTGCGGCGCTCGTGACTGCGGTGCAGTTTCTCGTGTACGCGGCGGCAGTCGCCTCAGCGGTGCTGCGCCATATTCCCGCGAACTGCGGGTGCTTTGGGCCGGGCGACGCCGCGGTTGCGGACTGGCCGCATGTCGGATTCGACCTCGCGCTCGCCATAGTTGCCATCTACATCGCCGCCGGCGCGCCCGGCGCATTCGCTCTGGATCGGAGACTCGGTACTCGATGAACAAGCGCACCCTTGCCGTCGTCTCGGCAATCGTTCTCGTCGCAATCGTTGCCGGCGGCCTGCTCTACGCGAAGCTTCACCAAACGCAACTGCAGAACGCATCGTCTGCGCCGGTCAACGCGTCGGCCGAGATGGGACAGAAAGCGCCCGAGTTTTCTATTGCGACGACCGCCGGGCCGTTCGACGTCGCGACGGCCACGAAACCCATACTGCTCGAGATCTTTGCTACGTGGTGCCCGCACTGTCAGCGCGAAACCGCCGTGTTGAACAAACTCTTCGCCGCGTACGGTTCGCGTGTCTCGTTCGTCGCCGTTCCGGGGAGCACCACGGCGATGGACGGCACCTCTCCCGAATCGCAATTCGACGTGCTGAATTTTCAGCTTCGCTTCGGCGTGAAGTATCCGATCGGGTTGTACGATCCGAATCTGAGCGTCGCGAAGCTCTATCTCAAGGGCGGTTATCCAACCATCGCCGTGATCGACCGCAACAAGACGATCAGCTATCTCAACAGCGGCGAGGTCCCCTACCAGGAGCTCGCCGCTGCATTGAACCAAGCGTTGCGCTAAATCCCGTCAGTCTCCCGGCGGGAAGATGTAGACCGGCGGTGAGACCGCCGGCGTCCCGATCTCGAGGACGACCTGCTGGTGCGAGCGCAGTGGGATCATGCGCAAGTCTCCGTCGTAGAGCGTGTTGTTGACGTAGGCGATGACGGGACCTTTGAGACCCGCAACGTTGTCGCGCGTGAGCGGCTGACCCCAGATGTCGAAGAACATTCCCAAGTCGAATCCTGCGCTGCCTTCGGGGGCGAGCGTCGGTGACTCGACGTGGAGGATGCCGTCCATCGAGTGGGTGTGTATCCAGTAGAGACAGCCTCCCTGTCCGATCTGTACGCCGCCTACGAGCTTCGGTACGGCGATTTGCTTGCCGTGATAGAAGATCGCGAGATGCGTGTGCGTGTGCAACGTGTTGTACTCCATCCCGCCGCAGGTGATGCTGTCGACGGGTTGGCCGCGGCCGCCGCTGGGCGTATCGGGCAATCCGTGATAGAGCGTGAACGTCGGTTTACCGATCGTTTCACCGTCGGTGAGCTGAATCGGCTTCGAGGTTGCGACAGGCGACGCCGCGGGTGTCGGCGTCGCGTAGGCTTCCTGGACCTGATGCTGCTGATATTCGTTGTAAACGAAGAATGCGGCGATGATGACGACGATCACGGCGACGGCGGCTATGTACACGGCGGTCATCGGGTCGCGTTTGGGCGGCGGCGCGGAGCCGCCGCGCGCTTGCCGGCGCCGCTCTGAACGGGAGTTAGACATCGATCCTCGTTATCGGACGGAAAGAGCTGGTTGCTGCGCGGGATCGAGCACGCGTGCGGGCACGAGATAATTCGTTACGTAGTCGCGCACCGCGTCGGCAAGCGGCGTGATCGGCGCGGAGTATCCGCACGCGCGCAGACGATCGATGCGCGCCTGCGTCGAATACTGATATTTCGGGCGTAGACCTTCCGGCATCTCGACAAATTCCACGCGCTCGGGCAGAGCAAGCGCCGCGAAGATCGGGCGCACGAGATCGAGCCAGGTCTGCGCGAGTCCGGAGCCGATGTTGACCAGGCCGGTTGCGCTGCTCTCGGCGACTGCAATCGTCATTTCGACCGCGTCCTTCACGTAGATGAAGTCGCGGCGCTGTTCGCCGTCGCGAAACTCGGGCCGGTAGCTCTTGAAGAGCTTCACGCCGCCGCCGTCACGAATCTGATCGTAGGCTTTGCAGACGACGCTGCGCATGTCGCCCTTGTGATCCTCGTTGGGCCCAAACACGTTGAAGTATTTGAGGCCGGCGATGCGCGCGTTCATCCCGCTGCGCTTTGCGTAGAGGTCGAAGAGCTGCTTCGAATAGGCGTACATGTTGAGAGGGCGCAGCGTCTCGACGTCGATCTCGTCGGAGAGAAGATCCTCGAGCGCGCCGTACGTGGCCGCGGAGGAAGCGTAGACGAAGCGCGCATCGACGTCGAGCGCCCATTGCGCGAGCGCCTTCGTATACTCGTAGTTGTTGCGCATCAGATAATCGGAGTCGCGCTCGGTCGTCGACGAGCAGGCGCCCAGATGAAAGACCGTCCCCACCTCACCGAAGTAGCCGGGCTGCTCTTGCGCCGCCGAAATGAAGTCGTCGGCGTCCAGGTAGTCGTTGAAGCGCAGCGGGACGAGATGCCGCCACTTTTCGGATTCGTCGAGCCGGTCGACGGCGAGAATGTCGGTGAGGCCGCGGCGATTGAGCGCCCAAATGAGGGCGCTGCCGATGAGTCCGGCTGCCCCGGTGACGACGATGGTGTGCTTGCCTAGGTCGTGCATATGCGAAGCCGCCTATTCACCCTTAGAAAAGCTTGAGTCCTCCGCGGCGGGCAGAAGGGATCATTCTGAGAATTGGGAATCATTCGCAAATAATGCGACGCCACGCGAGCTGGATTCCGGCCCTTGCGGCACCTCTTGCGGTGCTCGGGCACGTCGTGTCCGAGTCGCTGGCCGGCGGGCGCCCCCTCCTCTCCGTGGCCTGGGAGCCCTCGCACGCGGTCATTTTACTGCTCGCGCTCGCCGCGATGCCGCTCTGGTTCCGGGCGGCCGCTTCGCGGCGCCTGGGCAGTGCCCTCTTCGCCTTCATTGCGCTCTCGCTGTTGCTCGAGGGCAACGGCCTCGGCGTGGCGGCATTGCTCGTGGCGGTCGCCGTCTCGCTTGCGCTCGCATGGCTGAGCGGGTGGGCCATTGAGCGCGTGAGCCTCTGCGCGGTCCCCATCGCTTGCGTCCGGTGCGGCCTGCCGCCTGCACGCATCCTGGCCCCGTGCGTTCCTCGCTACGGACCGTACTTTGCCTTTGTCCCGACGCGGGGGAACCGACCGCCTCCGTTCCTGGCCTGTCGTCTTTCTACGTACACCTTCTAACCTAGGAGCTTCAATGTCTGAGTTTTCCGTGCTGCGCCGCTCTGGCGCGGTCCTCGCATGTGTTCTTCTGACCTTTTTGTGGGCCGCACCCTCGCTTGCGGGCAATCCAAGCGGTTTCATCACGGGAACGGTAACGCAGGACGGTAAGCCTGTTGCCGGCGCGGTGGTCACGGCTGCCGGAAACAACCGTACGTTGAGCACGAAAACCGATGCGGACGGTCACTTCCGCTTTCCACCGCTCACACTTGGATCGTATTTGCTTTCCGCCTCATACGCAAAGGCGGCAGGAGAGGCACGCGTCGACTTGACCATCGGCGGAGCCGCGATAACGATTCCGCTGGGAGCGCTCAAGCAAATCGCGGAGGTCGCCGTTCGTTCCGCAAGTACCGTTCGTGGGAGCGGCGGTGACGTTGTTCTCAACAGCACGACGCTCACCGAGATGCCATACAATAACAGCTTTTCGGAGATGATGATCCAATTGCCGGGTGCCGCGCGCGGCGCCAACGGTGTCGTGCACATGAACGGCGATCACGGAGTCATCGACTTTCAGCTCGACGGCGTCATGCTGCCCCAAGAGCTCAATCGCGACATCGGCGGCGAGATCAACCTGAACGACGTCTCGTATGTCGATCTGCTCGAAGGCGCGTATCCCGCGCAATATGGGCTGAAATTCGGTTCGGTTTTCAATATCTCGACGCGGGCCGGGACGGGACCGGCCGGCTTCGACGGCAACACCTCTTACGGTTCGTATGGAACGGTGAACTCGACGATCGGATTCCATTCGCCGCTTTCCGGCGGCGGCGGCTACGACATCGCATTTAGCGGTATGCAGACGGATCGCGGGCTGGATCCACCCGATTTCGACTCGCCGCACAACGAGGCCAGCTCGCTGAATCAGTTTGCGCGCTTCACGCTCCCCAGCGGCGGAGACGACTACACGAACGTAACGTTCGTTCACAGCACGGCCACATTCCAGATTCCGAACGACGTCGACTTTGGCGAACCGGCCAATACCGACGACAACGAGAACCAAGAGGACGTGTTCCTCTCGGCGCAGTTCCACCACGCGATCGGCAATGTCGGCTCGTGGTCATTCGGGCCGGCCTTCAAATCGTCGAACATCCAGGATTTCGGCGATGCGCCGGGCGACTTTGCCTACGGCGAAGCGATCAATCTCACGCCGCCGCCCTACGGCAACGGCGGCACATCGGCCGATTGCGCCATGAATCCAAATCCGAACTACCTGCCCACAACGTGTGCCGTTTCGCTGAACGACAATCGCACTTCATTCGACTACATCATGCAGAGCGACTTTACGCGCACCTACGGAAACCACACGTTCCAAGCCGGCGCGACCTGGGATGGTACGCTCGTCGATAAGTATTACGCGGTCACGCTGCAGCCCGACAACTTCCTTGCGCCGCTCCTCACGCCGGCGACACCCGACGCACCGACGACGGTCGTCGACGACACGCCGAACGTAGGCAACACCTACTCGACGTACGCGCAGGATAGCTGGCGCCTCTCGCCCCTGTGGGAAGCGGACTACGGCATGCGCTACGATTTCTTCAACATCAAGTCGACGACGTTCGACCAGGGCTTTGGTTCATTCAGCCCGCGTCTGAAGCTCACACGCTTCTACGGAACACGGGCGAGCGTCTATGCCTACATCGGCCGGTACTTCGAACCACCCTCGTTCGAGAACGTCGGCCCGCAGGCGGCGTATCTGCTCAACATCCCGTTGCAGTGTAATCTGCCTACAGGTGCTCCTCTCTCAAGCTGTCTCACGCAGACGCCGACGCAGTTCGATCTCAAACCCGAGCGCGATACGGATCTTGAGCTCGGTGGTCACATCCCGCTAGGCAGCGGCGATCTGGGCTTCCGCGTCTGGCAGAAAAACGCCAATGATCTCATCGACGACACGCAGGTCGGGGTGACGGCGTTGCACCAAGACATCAACTACGTGCTCGGGCGTATCTCGCAAGAGGCGCTCAACTACACGCATCCGCTTCCGCGTGGCGGACGGGCATATGTGGCATTCGCCCACCTGCTCTCTTTGAACGCCGGATGCGAAACGCAGCTTCTCGCGCCGTGCTACGGTCAACCAACCGGCTTCACGCCGGCCGACCACGAGCAGATCTGGACGGTCAACGGCGGTGTGCTGTTACGCGACCTGCGCGGCGGATGGTTCTCGATGGACGAGGAGTACGGCAGCGGATTATCCTCGGCGGTCTGTCCGACGCAAATCTTGTTCTGCTCGGAAACGCCGCACATCACGTTCGATGTGGAGAAGGGCATTGCGATCGGTCCAAAGACAGCGCTGACATTCAACATCCAGAACCTGCTCAACGATCGGTACTACGTAACGCTGCTGAACGCGCAGGGCAACCACTACGCGGCGCCCCGCACGTTCAGCATAGGGGTGCGGTTCAAACCCTAAACCCTAGGGCATTTACATCGAACCGGACATTGCCATCACGGTGAACGTCGACGCGTTTCCGTCGACCGTAACCGTGATGGTGTAGTTTCCATCGGGAAGGTAGAGATTGTTGCCGTAGTGTGTCGACTGCGCACCCTTCCCGATGGCCTGCATCTCGACGATAGGCAGGCTGTGCGCCGCGCCGCCCGACGAATAGCGAATCGCCACGTTGGCGTTCGTGATCGCCTTGCCCGTCGTTTTGTCGAAGACGTGCACGATGAGATGATGATTGGGGTGCGAGGGATCGTCCATCCGCACCGGCGCCGCACCGCCGACAACGAGCATCCCATCCTTGGGATGCTCTTTGTCGAATTGCGCCTTGGTATAGAACGGTTCGGCAGGCAGGAGCTGAAGCTCGATCTTGTACGGACCGCTCACCTTCGTCATGGTTACGCCCTTGCCCATGTCCATAGCGCACACGGGAAGCGCGAGCCCCGCGGCGATCGCGAAGACCGCCGCGCAGCGTAGAATCCGATCGATCATGTCGTCCACCCTTTCTTTAGAACGGTGCGGTCACACGCACCAAGAACGTGCGGCCGTTCGCAAACTGCGTGGTATTGAACCCGTTTGCCACCTTGATAACGTATTGGTGGTTGAGCAGGTTCAGCACGTCGAGCGTGATGCCGAGCCCTTGCGATTGCGGACCTTTACCGGCGAGCACGATGCGTCCGGCGCTCAGATCGAGCGTCGTGTGCGCGGGAAGCGTTCCGTTTAGGCTCGCACCGTTGACGTTTTGGAACTGCACCGGGAAGCCGCTTCCGTAGTCGCCTTGCAGCGTCGCGAACCACGCGTGATCCGCGCCAAAGTGCGCGGTATAACCCGCGGTCGAGTCGACCGTCTGCGAGTGATCTTCGAGCGAGAGCTGCGCCGGCGAGGAGATCGGAAGGCCGGCGTTCACGTCGACGGGGAAGAGGAACGTGGAACCCGAGATGCCGCCGGCGTACGAACCGGAGATCGTCGACGTCAAGAACCAATCGTTGCCGTAACGGTCGCGATCCTGTAAACGAATCTCCAGGCCCTGGTTGTGTCCGATGGCGTTGTTGTAGACGGCGAAGAGCGGGGTGTTCAACAATTCGGTCGTGTCGAGCACGTTCACCACGTTCTTCTCGAAGAGATTGGCCCACCCGGTGAGGTGGCTGTTGAACGTGTGTTGGATGCCCATCTCGACGTAGCTGTCGTTTTCGGGCTGCAGATCGTACGCGGGCGTTGTCGTCGCGCAGCCCGCGTTTCCGGTTCCTTCGGCCGATTGTGCCGCGAAGATCGAACAGGCTCCGCGCACGTCTTCGAGCAACGGTGCGGCATAGTAGCGCCCGTAGAAGAAGTGCACGATGTTCTTTCCGCCGTCGGAGATGTTGAGGCCGATGCGCGGCTCGATCATGTCTCCGCCGACGTAGCCCGTCGAGTGATCGTAGCGCACGCCGTAGTCGAGATCGATGAGCTGCGAGATCAGCCACTTGTCTTGCGCGTAGATGCCGATCTGCGAGCCGGCATGCGACGAACTCAGGGGATAGGCGTAATAGCCGGTCGGGCTCGGGCCGGTGACCGTCGCGCCGGTGACCGGAACGGCGCAGTCCTCGTAGTAGCAAGCGAAGGTCTCGGAACCCGTCGCGTTCTCGCGGCTGGCGTCGATGCCGACCTTCCAGGTATGCCGCTCGCTCGAATGCAGTTCGGAGATGCGTAGCCCCAGGTAGTTCGCGTTGGTGACCTGATTGAGGCCGACGTTGTTGAGATAGTTCGGCGTCACGCCGTCGCTATTGCAATCCGGATAATTGTCCGGGTCGCCGGAGGGCACGCAGCTGAAGTTCGGCTGGTAGCCCTGCACGTCCGCAGCGAGATCGCCGTCGTAATTGACGCGTGTCGACCGGTACCACGGAATGAGCTGGAAGACGCTGTTGCCGTCCTTGGAGGTCTGCGTGAAGTTCAGGTTCGCGAATTGGTCGTACTCGAGCTGCACGTCATCGGTTCCCGGCAGGTCGAAGATCGGATCGTTGGGATTGAGCGTCGCGCAACCGTCGACGCCGCCTTGCGTCGCCGGGTCGCAGGGGTTGATCGGGATCTGGTATTGCGAGAACTGATTGCCGTAGTCGAACGCGATCGTCGATCGATCGTTGAGCTTGGAGACCCAGCGAATGAACTGGTCGCTCGACGAGCTGTCGTCGTGCACGGCGTTGAGCGTCGGGGCGTCGATGCCGCGCCCGGTGGAGGCATTGTTGACGCTCACGAAGAGCTCGTTGTTCCCAAAGCGCGAGACGGTGTCGAACTGCCCGACGATCTGCGATTGGCTGCCGGCTCCGCCGGTGATCGTGCCGTACGTGCCTTCGGGAATGTCTTCGAAGCGATCGGTGATGATGTTGACGACACCGCCGATGCGGTCGCCGCCGTATTCGGCCGGAATCGCACCGGTCAACACTTCGATCGAGTCGATCGAGCGCGGGTCGATGATCTCTGCGAAGTTCGACGTGGTAGCAAGCGGCAGCGGCGCGCCGTCGATCTGATAGGTGACGCCGTGGAAGCCGTTGATCACCGGTTCGTTGTAGGAGAATTGGACGACGCCGGGCACCGTTTCGATCAGACGATCGAGGCTGTCGCGCACCGGTGAGGTCTGGATTTGGCTCTTATCGATCGTCGTGCTTCCGACGGGCGTACCGCCGACACCGGCGGTTGCGGTCACGGACGTGACGGCGATCGTCTTGAGCAGATCGAGGTCGATTACCGCGACCGCATCCGAGTGGACGTCGACGTCGGCCGAACGAGCCGTCGCGCCGCTGGCATGCGCGGTCAACACGTAATGCCCGAAGGGCACCGTTCCGAAGGAATACGATCCGTCTTTTTCCGTTTTCGCAGTGAACAGCGAGCCTTCGCCGGCGAGCGTGATCGTCGCGCCCGCTTGCGGCGTTCCGCCCTGCGTGATGACGCCGCGGACGATACCGGTAGCTGCGGCTAGCGCGGGTACGGTGGAAAGAAATATGCACGCGGCAGCGATCGCCGCGATAAATCGTGACATGAGGACTCCTCTGAAGATTTTGTAGTGACGCTAAAGCGGAAGGAGCGTCACGATCGGCGGCGCGCGGCCGGAGCGCCGGTAGACGAATTCGATCCGGCGCACAGAGGAGAGCTGCTCGAAGCGGCGGCGGTACTGCGGCGCGCGCCGCGCGAACGGCCGCACCGCAATCGCAAGGACGATCGCGGCCACTGCGTGCAGCAGCCGGCGCGCGACAATGGAGATGAACGCGCCGGCCGCGACGATGCAGAGCGCGATGAGAAGGGAGGGAGCGTCAGCGTGAGCCGGTTCCATATGCTCGATAGCGGTGAACCAGAGGGCTGCGCTCGCGACGATCGCGGGCATGCTCGGGATCAGCGGCCGCATCGCGGCCGCCAGGATCGAACCGTCGGCGCAGCGTCGCGCACCCGACCACGTCAGGGCGCCCAGCGCAGCAACGAAGCCCCCGGCGCCGCAGAGCGCGAGGAGCACGATCGCCTGGTGGTAGGGGCCGCCGGCCTCGTGGCTGTCTCCGTAGCCGGCTGTGTGAGCCAGCAGAGCGGCAAGCAACCCAAGCAAGGCGACTCCCGGCAACTGCCGGAGCGTCACGATTGTTCACATTCTACGCGGACCGCAGGGGGTGCCTGGAGGCCGCGTCGTATCAGGTGGGCCCAATCATGAATAGCCGTCTTCCCTTAGAGAATGCTGACACGGTCAGCCTGGTCTGCGCACTGCTCGTGCGCTTCCCCGAACTGGCCTCGATTCGCTCGATGCCGGCCGAGGGCAGCGTCCGGCTGACCTTTGCACTGCGCACGCGGCTCGACCGGAACGCGCAGGCGGCTTTGGGCGACGCGATCGCGGATCACGTCGCGGGCTATCTCTCGCTCGTGAAGGATGAGGCAACCATCCTGCGCGTCGAGTGCGAGAGCGACCGCTCGACGACGTTCGTCCATCTCACGCGCGACAGCGAGAGCTTCTCAAAGGAAGAGCTCGAGTTGCTCGTCGCGCTTTTCAACGAGCGCTACCGCGAAGCGCTGGTGCGCAATCCGCTGCCCGAGGATCATCTCGACGCGGATCCGGCCGCACAAGATGAAGCCGCGCTCTACGCCGTCGAGGCGCTGCGCGACCCGGCGCAATCCAAGAGTCTGGTCGGCTTTCGCGAAGAAGCGCGGGTGCTGGTCTACTTCTTGAAGACGCAACGGAAAGCGAAGGCTTCGTCTCGCCGCTAGAATCTCTCAACCTCTTACTCATCGGGGACGTCGTCGGCTCGCCCGGCCGCGACACGCTCAAGCGTTGTCTTGCGCTCGTGCGCGAACAGCACGCCGTTCACGCCTGCATCGCCAACGGCGAGAACGTCGCGGGCGGTTTCGGATTGACGGCGCAGACTGCCGACGAGTTGTTCGAGACCGGCGTCGATTTCATCACCAGCGGCAATCACATCTTCGATAAGCGCGACTTCAAAACGTACTTGGAGACGAGCGATCGCGTGCTGCGGCCGGCGAACTATCCGCCGGGCCTCCCCGGACGCGGTCACGGAACCTTCGTCGCGGACGGCACCACGGTCGGCGTGCTCAACGTGATGGGGCGGACCTTCATGCCGACCGTCGACGATCCGTTTCGCTGCGCCGACCTCTTGATCGAAGATCTGCGCGCGCAGACGCCGGTGATCGTCGTCGACGTGCATGCCGAGGCGACGTCGGAGAAGGTCGCGCTCGGCCGGTTCCTCGACGGGCGCGCTTCCGCGATCTTCGGAACGCACACACACGTGCAGACCGCCGACGAGCAGATTCTTCCCGGCGGGACGGCCTACATTACCGACGTCGGCATGACCGGCCCAACCGACGGCGTGATCGGGATGGAGCAGGAAGCCGTGCTCGAGCGCTTTCTCACCGGTCTCTCCGATCGCTTCAGCGTGCAGAAGAGCGGAACCAAGCAGTTCTGTGCGGCGGTCGTACGAATCGACCGGTCGAACGGACGGGCGATCGAGATCAAGCGCGTCTTCCTTCGGGGGATTGCATGAGTGATGAACCGCACGCGCCGGCGCCGGGCACGCTAAAGGTCTCGGCCAAGAGCAACCCCAACGCCGTGGCGGGCGCTCTCGCCGCCGTAATGCGCGAGCGTGAAAGCGCCGAGATCCAGGCCGTCGGTGCAGGCGCGATCAATCAGGCGATCAAAGCCGTCGCCATCGCACGCAGCTATCTCAAGGACAGCGATATCGACGTGGTCTGTATTCCTTCGTTCATTACCGTTGCGATCAGCGAGAACGAGCGCACCGGCATCGCGCTCACGGTCGAGCGGCGCAAGTGATCGTCGACTTTCACAGCCACACCTGCGAGAGCGACGGCACGCTCACTCCGCAGGCGCTGTCGGATTTCATGGGCGAGCGCGCGGTCGAGATTTTCTCGATCAGCGACCACGACACCATGAGCGCCTACGCAAAGTTCGAGCCGCCGCCCGGCGCGAGCGTCGTTACCGGCGTCGAGATCAACACGACCTATCGCGGCAACGAGGTGCACGTGCTCGGGTACGGCATGCCGCCCGAGGCGCCCGATCTCGTCGCGATGTTGGAGCGCAATCGCGACGCGCGCCGCGTGCGCGCGCACCGGATGGTGGAGCAACTGCAGCGCGCCGGCTACGGCATTACCTTTGAAGAGGTCTTGCGGGAGGCGCCGGATGCGAAGGCGATCGGCCGCCCGCACGTTGCGAAAGCGCTGATTGCCAAAGGCATGGTCCCCGACATCGAGTACGCATTCCGTCATCTCTTGCGTAGCGGCATGCCCGGCTACGTGCCTTCGCTGCATATCACGCCGCAAGAAGCGATCGAGCACATTGCGGACGCGGGAGGCGTGCCGGTTCTCGCACATCCCGGCCGCTTGAAAGACCGCGCACTCATCGATGAACTGGCACCCAAGGGCTTGCAGGGGCTCGAAGTCTTTTACCCCTTACACGATGCGGAAGATGTCGAGATTTTTCGCGCTGTCGCGAAGCGCTACGGGCTCGTGATGACGGCCGGTGCCGATTTTCATGACATACGTTATCATACGCGGGGCGTCGGTATGGAGGTTGCGCGCGAGGATATCGACGCATTTCTGACAATGGTCTTGTAATGAGATCAAAGGGCCTTGCCGTGATCGCAGCAACGCTTGCGATTTTCGCGCTGCCGGCCAGCGCGCAAACAACCGCACCAGCGACGCAGACCGTATTGAGCGCGTTGCATTGGCGCAACGTCGGCCCCGGCATCGGCGGCCGCTCGGTTGCGGTCGACGCGGTTCCGGGTAATCCGTTCACGTTTTACTTCGGCGGCGTCGACGGCGGCGTGTGGCGCTCGACGAATTACGGGATCACCTGGACGAATATCACCGACGGCAAACTCAAGGGCTCCAATAGCATCGGCGCGATCGCCGTTGCGCCGTCGAATCCCAAGGTCATCTATGCCGGCACCGGCGAGGCCGACATTCGCAATACGTTCGTTACCGGTGACGGCGTCTACAAGACGACCGACGGCGGCGAGACGTGGCAATACTCCGGATTGAAGGACACGCACACGATCGCGAAGATCGTCGTCGATCCGCACGACGCAAACGTCGTGTACGCGGCGTCGATGGGTCATGTGTTTGCGAGTAACCCCGAGCGCGGCGTTTTCAAGTCGACCGACGGCGGCGCGCACTGGAGCAAGATTCTCTACGTCGACGGCGGCACCGGCGCGATCGATCTCGTGATGGATCCCTCGCATCCGAAGACACTCTATGCCGCGATGTGGCAGGCGCAGCGCAATCCGGGAATCTTGATCAGCGGCGGCCCGGGCAGCGGTCTCTACAAGACCACCGACGGCGGCACGCACTGGGACAAGATCTCGACGAATCCCGGTTTCGCGACCGGTCTGCTCGGCCGCATGGGCGTGAGCATCGCTGCGAGCGATCCGAAGATCGTGTATGCGATCGTGCAGGCCAAAGAAGGCGGCATCTTCCGCTCCGAAGACGGGGGCGCGCACTGGAAGCGCGTCAACGACAGTATGGAGATGCGGCAGCGCGCCTTTTACTACATGGCGATCTATGCCGACCCGACCGACCCGAACACGGTCTACGTTCCGAACGCGCGCTTCTTCATCTCGCATGACGGCGGCAAGAACTTCACGCTGTTGCGTCCGCCGCACGGCGACAATCATATCGTTTGGATCGATCCGCACGACCCGAAGATCATCCTCGAAGGCAATGACGGCGGCGCAACGGTTTCGACCGACGGCGCGAAGACGTGGAGCACCGAACACAACCAGCTGACCGCGCAGTTCTACCACGTTGCCCTCGATGACGCGTTTCCTTTCAACATCTACGGCGCGCAGCAGGACGAGGGCTCGTTCGTCGGGCCGAGCGCCTCGGCGAACGGTTCGATACTCACCAGCGACTGGCAGCGAACCGCGCTCGGCGAGAGCACCTTCATCGCGCCGCAGCCCGGCAACACCAACGTCGACTACGGCAGCGGGTACTTCAGCATCATGATGAAGTACGACGCGTCGCTCAACGAGTTCAGCAGCGTGAGTCCCTATCCGCTGTATCGCGAAGGCGCAAGCTCGGGCGAACTGGAGGAGCGCCTCGCGTGGACGCATCCGATTCTCTTCTCGCCGGTCAATCCGAAGGAGCTCCTCGTCGGCGCGCAGTTCGTGCTGAGCAGCACCGACTACGGCCAGACGTGGAAGAAGATCAGCCCCGACCTCACGCGCAACGATCCGAAGACCGAAGGACCGAGCGGCGGGCCGATCGACTACGACGCGTCGAGCGCCGAGGTCTTTCCGAATATCTCCGCTCTCGCGGTCTCGCCGCTCGATGGAGATGAACTCTGGGCAGGATCGGCCGACGGGCTCGTACACGTCACCACCAATCACGGGGCGACGTGGAGCGACATCACCCCGCCGGCGCTTCCGCACTGGACGGAGATCACGTCGATCGAACCTTCGCACACCGCAAGGGGCACCGCGTATCTCACGGCTTCGAGCTATCAATGGGATGATTTCCGTCCCTACGTTTTCGAAACGACGGACTTCGGAAAGAGCTGGACGCCGATTTCGCAGGGCATCCCGCAGGACGACTACGTCTACACCGTGCGTCAGGATCCCGACGCACCGAATCTCTTTTTCCTCACGACAAAGAGCACCGTCTACGTTAGCTTCGACGGCGCGGCGCACTGGCAGCCGCTCGCGCTGAATCTGCCGCCGGTGCAAGTGCGCGACATCGCGATCGATGCGCGCGAAGGCAAGGTCGTCATCGCGACGCACGGCCGCTCGATGTGGGTGCTCGACAACCTGACGCTGCTCGAGCAGCTCACGAAACCCGCGCCCGCAAACGCGAAGGGCGCATTCCTTTACGCGCCGCAGCGCGCGTGGCTCACGCACGCCTACGGATTCGGCTACTTCGGCGGCAACCCGAACGCTGCCGGTAACGGAGAGAATCCGCCGTTCGGCGCGACGGTGATCTTTTACATCCCGTCATCGTATGACGGTAAGACGCCGGTTACGCTCACCTTCAAAGACAGCGCCGGCGACGTCGTTCGTTCTTTCACGCTGCATCGCAAGACCGGCGAAAAGATCGAACCGCCTACCGACAAGTATCATCCGACCGAAGACGCCGCGCGCGCGTACCAACGCCTCACCGGCATCGCACCGGGCATGAACGTCTTTCAGTGGGATCTGCGTTATCCCTCAGCGGTGGAAGTCACCGGCTTCGAGCCCTCGGGCTCCGGCGGAGGACTCGAGGACTCGCTGGCCGGTCCGCAGATCGTGCCCGGAAGCTACACCGTCACGCTCGCTTACGGCGGCGCGCAGGTTTCTCAACCGCTCGTGCTCTCCCTCGATCCGCGCTCGAAAGCAACGCCGGCGGATCTCGCTGCTCGGCGCGATCTCGGTTTGAAGATCCATGCGACGCTCGACTCGCTCGATCGCACGGTAAATGCGGCGATCGCCGCGCGCGCGAAGGTTGCGGCGGGAAGTCCGGCTGCCAAGCGGCTCGATGCGGCGATCGCGGCCGTGGTCGATATCGTCCATCCGCAAGCGGATGAAGGTGCGCTGCTCTACGAATCGCGGCTGCGCGACTTCATCGCCTATCTGGGCAACGAGGTCGACACCGGATACGTGCATCCCACCGCAGCCGAGTACGACGTATACGACCGGCTGAGCGCCGAAGCGGCGAAAGCCGAGGCGGGGCTCAAGGCAGCGATTGCAGCGCGCTCTTGATCGTGGGGTCGTCCGGCATGAAGTGCAGCGCGCGCGTGTACCACGCGTGCGCTGCCGCTTTATCGCCGATGCTCTTTGCGTAATTGCCCATGCTGAAGAACGCCATGCCGTACTGGCCCGCAAGCGCGATGCCCCAGCCGCGCGTCGTTGCGGGATCGATCGTGACCTCGCCGTAGCCCGGCGCGGACATCACCGCCGCGCTGCGCCGGTAGAGTGCCGCCAGTTCGGGCGCGCTCGCGTGTTTGCTCAGCACGCCGGTCAGTCCCATCTTTGCGACGGCGTACGCCGCCGGATCCGTGATCGGGCCCCATCCGCCGACGTAGAGGGTTCGCGACGGGTTCGCGCGCGCGAGTGCGTCACGCGCGTCGACGCCGCTCGTGGTATCGGCCACATCGTCGAGGGCGAGGCCGCGTTGCTCTAACATTGCGGCGTAGTCGGGCGTGGCATGGTGAAAGAGCAGCGGTATCACGACGAAGGTCACGTCGGGACGCAGCCCTTCGACGTTTTGAAAGTAGGGAATCGTTCCGAAGTAGAGATCGTCCCAAACGAGCAGCGTCGCACCGTGCGGTACCGTTGCAAAGACGTCGTTCACGAACGTGCGGACGTCGTGACGGCCGCGCAGCGAGAGCGTTTGCGCGGACGCGAGTCCGGCGACGAGCACGATCGCACAGAGCGTGCCGCCGGCGATGCTTGCCAGGCGGGGCCGCTTCTGCAGCAGCCGTAGGCATCCACTGAGCGCAAGCGCCGCCCACGGGGCGAGCATCACGAGCGGCTGCAGCATGAAGCGCATGAAGACCGAGGCGAGCAGGTCGCTCTGCACGTTGATATTCGCGACGGCCGCGAACGCGATCGCGACGGCCGCGCCCCATATCGCCGGAATCCACAGGCGCAGCTTCATGTTGTCGGTGAGAATCGCGCCGAGTACGACGACCGGCCAGAGCGGCCAGAGCGCGACGGCGGTTACGCGCAAGCGGTCGGCAAACGTGCCGCCTTGAAGCGCGGCGGACGGCACCAGATTCCCCGCTCCAAATTCCTTGCGCGTGATCAGCGCGAAGAGCTGCCCGAGGTTGTGCGCCGTTTGATACGGCCACGGCAGTGCGCGCTGCGACGCGAGCAGCGTGTGGGCGTACGGCACGAGAAATCCCAGCAGCAGCGATGCAACCGCAAGGAGGCCGATGGTAAAGCGCTGCGCGCGAGGCGGGAGCTCCCACCGTTTATACCAGAGCACGTAGAGCAGCAGCGGTAGAAAGGCGACGATGGTCTGCTGGTTGGCAAGCCCCAATCCGAGCAGCGCACACGAAACGACGAAGAGCCACCATCGCCCGGTTTGCGTGATGAGGAGCAGCACGCACAACGTGATCGCGGCGGTGAGGAGGTCGTTGAGCGGAAAGACTTCGGGTTGCAGCGACCAGGTAACGAAGAGCGGCGTCGCGCCGAGTACCGTTCCGGCAAAGAGCCCGGCGAAGAGATTGCGCGTGAGCAAAATTCCGCCGGCGCAGACGAAGCCGACCGTCAGCGCGTGGCAGAGCGCGGAAAAAAGACCGACGCGGAACGGGATCGTGCCGAACGGCAAGAGCGTGAACGCGTGCGCGAGCACGATCCAGAGCGGATAGCCCGGCGGATGCGCGACGCCGTTCGTTGCTGCGGCCAGCGTGAGCTCCGGACCGTCGCCAAACTGCACGTCGGTTGCAGTCAGCCGCGCGTACCACACCGCAAAGAGCAGGGCGAGTGCGGCGCTGGTGAGGAGCGTCGAACGCAAGTCGACTTTAGGCATGCTTCTCCAAATCCGCGAAGGGAATCGGTTCACCTGGCGGAGCGCTCTCGTCGCCGTCGTCGCGCAGGTCGCGTCCCATCCAGAGCACGTCGGTCCACACACCGAGCTTCCAGCCGACGCGGCGATACACGCCGACCGGTTCGAAGCCGAACGAACGGTGGATGCCGACGCTCGCGTCATTCGGCAGTCCGATGCCGGCGTAGGCGCGATAGAATCCCTGGCGCTGCAGGATCGGGATCAGCGCGCCATAGAGGGCGCGCCCGATACCCCGTCCGTGCGCCTTCGGGTCGAGATAGACGCTCACGTCGACCGACCACCGGTAGCCCGCGCGTTCGCGATGTCGCGACCCGTACGCGTAGCCGAGGACGGCGTCGTCCTCCTGAGCGACGAGCCACGGCGTCCAGGCGAGCACGGCGCGCATGCGCGCTTCCATCTCGGTTGCGCTCGGCGGTTCGATTTCGAACGAGACGTGCGTCTCGCGGACGAACGGAGCATAGATCGAGGCGCACGCTGCGGCGTCGGCGGCGGGGTCGGCGACGCGGACGGAGACGGCGTTCACGCCCGCGGTGCGAGGCCGGCTCGTACGCTGCGCCGCACGCGTTCGAGCAGCGCGTTCGCGTCGCGCTCGTAGCGTTCGAGTGCGTCACGCTGCGCTTCGATCGCGGGAGCGTCGTGCATGAAGCGATGATTGATGCGCACGTTATACGCGCACGCGGCGAGCGCCGCGTACGCGAACTCCGCTGCGCAGCCGATGTCGCTTACGAGGTTTTTGTTGTTGAGGTCGAGCGCGCGCTCGGCCATGCGAAGCACTTCGAGCGCGTTCTGTGCGACCGCCAGGGGCTCGGCCGCGGCGTGCGCGAGCGCCAGATCGAGGGCGTGCCGGCGCGCCAGCTTCTCGGTCTCGGTTCGTTTGGGCATGGCCGTTGCCGCTACCACCCGGTCGAAGGCGGCTTCGTCCCGTTCGCGCGCGTGGAGAAACTCTTCGCGCAGGGCGTCGGCCTGGCCGACCAGCTCGAGCGCGAGGTCGTGCTGCGCGGCATATTTGGGATTGGTCGAGCAGATGCGCGCGACCATCGCCACGAGCGAGGCGCCAGCGGCTGCGACCATCGTCGCAGCGCTCCCGCCGCCGGGGGTTGGCCATTCGCTGGCAAGCTGTGCTAAATAATCGGAGAGCGTTTCCACGCCGGGGGCTTTCCGCGCCGGGCTCGAAAAGCTCCCCCTCACATCCCATCCTCACCGACGTATAGGAGTCCCATCGTGCCCGTCTCGGAAAAGCTTGCCGGCGACGTCAAAGACCGTAGCCTGGCGGAGGCCGGCCGCTCGCGCATTGCGTGGGCCGGTGCATACATGCCGGTGCTCGCCCAAATTCGCGACCGCTTTGAGGTCGAAAAACCGCTGCGCGGCGTGCGTATCGGTGCGTGTCTGCACGTCACGACCGAAACCGCGAATCTGATGCTGGCGCTGCAAGCCGGCGGCGCGGAGATCGCGCTCTGCGCGAGCAACCCGCTTTCGACGCAAGACGACGTCGCGGCAGCCCTGTGCGAGTACGGCATCCCGACCTACGCGATCAAAGGTGAGGACAACGCGACCTATTATTCGCACATCGAATCCGTGATCGCGACCAAGCCGCACATGTCGATGGACGACGGCTGCGACCTGGTGACGACGATCTTCACCAAGCACAATCACTTGCTCAAAGAGATGATCGGCGGCTGTGAAGAGACGACGACCGGCGTGATCCGCTTGAAGGCGATGGAGAAGGACGGCGTGCTGCCGTATCCGGTCATCGCCGTGAACAACGCACTGACCAAGCATATGTTCGACAACCGTTACGGCACGGGCCAGTCGACGCTTGACGGCATCGTGCGCGCGACCAACGTGCTGCTCGCGGGGCGTACGGTCGTCGTGGTCGGCTACGGCTGGTGCGGACGCGGCGTCGCGTCGCGCGCCGCGGGGATGGGCGCACACGTCGTCGTCACTGAAGTCGACCCGCGTAAGGCGATCGAAGCAGTGATGGACGGCTACCGCGTCATGCCGATGACCGACGCGGCGAAGATCGGCGACGTGTTCGTTACCGTGACCGGCAACTATCACGTCATTCGCGAAGAGCACTTCCACTTGATGAAAGACGGCGCGATCGTCTGTAACTCGGGACACTTCAACGACGAGCTCGATCTCGAAGGCATCAAACGGCTGGCAAAGGGCGTGAACTATCCGCGCGCGTTCGTTGAGCAGTACGAGTTCCACGACGGGCGCAAGGTCTGCATTCTCGCCGACGGCCGCCTCGTCAACCTCGCCGCGGGCGAGGGACATCCGGCGGCGGTGATGGATATGTCGTTCGCCAATCAGGCGATGGCGGCGGGGCATCTCGCGAAGCATCACGAGAAGATGAAGAAGCACGTCTACGACGTGCCGACCGAGATCGACGAAGAGGTGGCGAAGCTGAAGCTCTCGTCGATGGGCGTCGAGATCGACACGCTCACACCCGAGCAAGTGAAGTACATGGCGTCGTGGTCGGAGGGCACCTGAGATGAGCGATTATCGCAGGCTTTTTACCTCGGAGTCGGTGACCGAGGGGCATCCCGACAAAGTCGCCGATCAGATCTCCGATGCGGTGCTCGATGCGCTGCTCGCCGACGATCCATATTCACGCGTCGCGGTCGAAACGTTCGCGATCACCGGTCAGATTCATATCGCCGGTGAGGTGACGACCAAGACGTACATCGATATTCCGCGCATCGTCCGCCAGACGATTCACGACATCGGTTACACCAAGTCGGCGGTCGGCTTCGACGCAGAGACCTGCGGCGTCAGCGTCTCGATCGACGAGCAGTCGCCCGACATTGCGATGGGCGTAGACAAATCGCTGGAGGCCCGGGGCGGCAAGGACGAGGAGTTCGAGCAGACCGGCGCCGGCGATCAAGGCATGATGTTCGGCTACGCCTGCCGCGAGACGTCGGAGCTCATGCCCCTGCCGATCACGCTTGCGCACAACCTCACGCGGCATCTCGCAGCGCTGCGCAAGAACGGCGATATTCCCTACCTTCGTCCCGACGGCAAATCGCAAGTGACGGTCGAGTACGACGGCGACCGTCCGGTCCGCGTCGAGGCGGTCGTGATCTCGACGCAGCACGACCCCGATATCGCGCTCGAAGTCATTCGCCAAGAAGTGACCGAAAAGATCATCCGTCACGTGATTCCGGGCAGCATGTTCGATGCGAACACGCGCGTCTACGTCAACCCGACCGGACGCTTCGTCATCGGCGGACCCAAAGGCGACGCGGGCCTCACCGGACGCAAGATCATCGCCGACACCTACGGCGGCATGGCTCGCCACGGCGGCGGCGCTTTCTCGGGCAAGGATCCGACGAAGGTGGATCGCTCCGCGGCCTACGCTGCGCGTTGGGTCGCAAAGAACGTCGTCGCGGCCGGACTCGCGGACCGCTGCGAGGTGCAGGTCGCATATGCGATCGGCGTTGCCGAACCGGTGAGCGTGCTCGTCGAAACCTTCGGCACGGCGAAACTCGCGGAAGAATCGATCGCGAAGGCGGTCACGCAGGTCTTCGATCTGCGTCCGGCCGCGATCATTCACTACCTCAATCTGCGGCGGCCGATTTATAGGCAGACTGCCGCATACGGACATTTTGGGCGCCCCGACCTCGATCTGCCGTGGGAACGGCTCGATAAGGTCGAGGCACTCCGCAGCGCGACCGGTTTTACCGGCGAGGCGTTGCGCGTCCCGAATTTCGCGCAGTGAACCTGCTGGCCGCACTCGCGGCGGTCGTCGTGGCCATCACCACGACGACGACCTCGACGACCATCAAGGCGCACACGCGCATCATGTGCGTGCTGGGAACGACGGTAGACTCGAGCACGGCCAAACGCGGTGACGAATTCATTCTGCGCGTCGACGACGACGCGCAGCCGTCGCTCTACGGCGCGGTGATTCAAGGGCACGTCACGCGCGTGATTCAACCGCACGGCATCGAGCCCGCCGAGATCGCCTTTCTGTTCGACAAGATCACGTTCTTGGATCACACGAGCACCCAGTTCCGCGGCTTCGTCGTCTCGGCCAACGTCGTCCAGCACACGACGAGCACACCGGGCGCGATGCCGCCTCCGAAGATTCCGGGAGCGCCGCCTAGCTCGTCGATCGTATGGGAGACGCAGCTCGGCCCGAGAAACACGTCCACCGCGCAGACGGGCGGGATCGCGTACGCATCGCGGACGGGCCGCCCGCTGGTTGCAAAAGCAGGCAGCCCCGTGACGATCGAACTGGCGAGCGATTTACAAACTCCTTAGAAAAGCAACCCCTCGGAACCAGCCCGCGGGGTTCTCCCGTTTGAAGGTAAAAGGAGTATAGATGAACCTTCGATATGGATTGACGGCGCTTGCGATGGCCGTCGCGTTTGCTGCGAACACACTCCTTGCATCGGCGCAGGAAGATCTCACGCTCTACCAGGGCGCACAGATCAACGCGCGCATGCGCACGACGATCGACTCGGGCAAAGTGCACGTCGGCGACCGCTTCGTCATGGACGTGGTACCGCCGTACCCGAGCGGTAATCCGGCCTTTCAAGGCGCGATCATCGCGGGCGAAATAACGAGCGTGACCCCGGCGGGCCAGGGGCGCAAGCCGGCAATCGGCTTGCAGTTCGATTACCTGCGTTTGGCGGACGGCAGCACGGTCGATATCTCGGCCACGATGACCCAAGATTCACGCAAAGAAGAACACAAGAACGGCGCAAAGGTCGCGTTGACGACGCTCGGCGGTATGCTGCTCGGCAACGCACTCGGAAAGACGCTCTTCCACATCGGCGGAGGCGGCGTCGTCGGCGCGGTCGGCGGTTTCCTCTACGGCGTGAACAGTAAGGCGAACTTCCAGTTGCCGTCGGGATCGAACGTGCAGATTACCTTGAACCAGACCGTGACGATTCGCCGTCAGGCGCCGACGCAGACCAATCAATAATCTCGCATGATACGCGACGTGTTGCTGGCATGGCTGCATTTTCTGTGCATCTTCATGCTCGTGAGCGCGCTCGTCGCGGAATTCGTGCTCTATCGCCGGAAGATGGATCTCGGGCGCTTGCGCCAGCTGCAGCGCATCGACTCGTTTTACGGAGCAAGCGCCGGTCTGGTGATTCTGAGCGGCGTAGCGCGCGTCGTTTGGGGGCTGAAAGGGCCGGCGTTTTACCTGCACAACCCGATCTTCTGGACGAAGATGGGGCTCTTTGCGACCGTCGCGGTGCTCTCGCTGCCGCCGACGCTCCACTTTTTGCGTCTGCGCGGCCGGGCCGACGCGGCCGGCGCGATCGTGGTGGATGACCGCGGCTATACCGCCATGTGGGTGCTGCTCGGCCTGGAAGCGGCGCTCGTGGCCTGCATCCCGTTTTTTGCCACGCTCCTGGCACACGGCTTTAATTAATTCTTTAGTTGACAGTCATGGGCCGGCGGAGTATCGTAAAGGCATCAACTAATTCGTTAGGAGATGCCGAAAAATGGTCCGCCGCTTCCTCGTCAGCCTCGCCGTCGCCGCCTTCGTCGCCTATGCCGGAACGGAAGCCCTGTCCGCCGCGATCGCCCCGCCGCAGCTCAAGATCATCGCCACTGTCTACGCGCACCCGCACTACGACAATCTGCCCATCGCGCGCTACTGAGC
>Ga0335073_10000834_pt1 | contig 40498 bp, 35 predicted proteins | sample Lox_Sample_22_FD_207093 | JGI IMG/M metagenome (GOLD analysis project Ga0335073, IMG submission 207093) | Soil microbial communities from Loxahatchee National Wildlife Refuge, Florida, United States - Lox_Sample_2.2 | ecosystem: Environmental > Terrestrial > Soil > Wetlands | place: USA... | reverse complement strand
CGGAGCGCCGCAGGCGCGCAGTCGAAGGACGCACCGGGGTCAGCAGCAACTGCACATCGTCCCTTCCGGCAAGATCAACACGCCCTCCACCGCCAGGATCAGCGCATCTCCCGGCAGCGCGCGTCCTTCGACTTCGCTTCGCTCCGCTCAGGATGAGGAAGGTTTGAGAGCGTCCTCATCCTGAGCGGAGCGGGCGATAGCCCGCGCAGTCGAAGGACGCACCGGGATCAGCAGCAACTGCACATCGTCCCTTCCGGCAAGATCGACTTCGCTCCGCTCCGCTCAGGACGAGGACGGTTTGAGAGCATCCTCATCCTGAGCGAAGCGCCGCAGGCGCGCAGTCGAAGGACGCACCGGGGTCAGCAGCAACTGCACATCGTCCCTTCCGGCAAGATCAACGCGGTCTTCATCCAGGAAGGCGGCAGCTCGTCCTCCGCGATGTCGGCTGCGGGCTTGAAGAGCTTGAAATGGTGGCGCGTCGAGGCGTCGCTCCAGAACCAGATCACGGTCTCGCGGGGCGGGAAGCCCGGCAGCTTGGGCACGGCCTCGACCACCAGGATCAGCGCGTCCTCCGGTAGCGAGAAGCGCGCGCGCGTCCATTCGCGCACCCGCTCGAGCGCGTGGCGCAGATCGTCGCTGCCGAAGGAAGCGCGCATCGCCGCGTAAAATATCCTAGACTCGTCCGTCCTTATAGGTGGAGGAACCGCCATGGTGGAACAAGTGCTGGCGGCCGTGCGAACCGGCCCGGGCAAGACCGAGCTGCGCGAATATCCGATGCCGGAGATCGCGGCCGACGCGGCGCTCATGAAAATGGAAGTGGCCGGGATCTGCGGCACCGACGTGAAGCTCTATCAGCATCCGCCGGGCAAGGACGCCGTCATCATGGGCCACGAGAATATCGGCGTGATCGCCAAGGCGGGGTCCGAGTTCACCCGGCGCAAAGGGTTCAAGGAAGGCGACCTGGTCTTCGTCGAGCATTACGTCGCGTGCGGCAAGTGCGAATGGTGCCATCTGGGCCAGTACCGGCATTGCGAGAACACCGACTGGCGCAACAATCCGGACTCGATCCGCTATGGCTACACCTCGGCGGAGCGGGCGCCGCATCTTTGGGGCGGGTTCGCGCACTATGTCTATCTGCCATGGAACGCCGTCGTGCATCGCGTGCCGAAAGGCGTCACGCCGGAGCTTGCGGGGCTCGTCACGCCGATGGCGAACGGCGTCGAGTGGTCCTTGTTCGAGGGCCAGGTCGGCTACAACTCCACGGTGCTGATCCAAGGGCCGGGACAGCAGGGCCTGTCGCAGACCGTGATCTGCAAGCAGGCCGGCGCCGCGCTCATCATCGTGACCGGCACGGCGAAGGACGGCGCGCGGCTCGACGTCGCAAAGGCGCTGGGCGCCGATCACGTCATCGACGTGTCGACGGAAGACCCGCTCGCCCGAATCATGGAGATCACCGGCGGCAAGGGCGTCGACGTCTCGCTCGACTGCACCTCGGGCGCCGGCACGATCCCGATCCTGCTGGGCGTCGAGGCGCTGAAGCGCAAGGCGGGGATCATCGTGGTCCAGGGCGAGATGGCCGATTTCCCGAACTTCCCGATCGGCAAGATGACGGTGAAATACATCACCATGAAAAGCGCGCGCGGCCATTCCTATCGCGCGTGCGAATTGGCGCTGCAGCAGCTTGCCTCGCGGCGCTTCCCGCTGGAACGGATCACCACCCATAAATTCGGCTTGAAGGATGTCGACCTCGCCATCCGCTCGGTCGGCGGCATGGGCGTCAAGGACGTGATCCACGCCTCGCTGATGCCGTGGGAGTGACGCGCCTTCGGGGCGGCGCGTCACTCCGTCTTCGCGGCCTCGTCGGCGCCGGCGATCCGCGAGGCGAGCGAGGCTTCTAGGAAGCGGTCGAGATCGCCGTCGAGGACGGCGCCCGTGTTGCTGGTCTCGACCCCGGTGCGCAGGTCCTTCACCATCTGATAGGGCTGAAGCACGTAGGACCGGATCTGATGCCCCCAGCCGATGTCGCTCTTGGTGGCATTCATCGCGTCGACCGCCGCCTCGCGCCGCTGCAGCTCGATCTCGTATAGCCGCGCCTTCAGCATCGACATCGCCTTGGCGCGGTTCTGGTGCTGCGAACGCTCGTTCTGACAGGCCACCACGATCGGCTCCTCGCCGGGCGGGGTATAGGTGAAGCGCACGGCGCTGTCGGTCTTGTTGACATGCTGCCCGCCGGCGCCCGACGAGCGATAGGTGTCGACGCGAAGATATTTCTCCTGGACCTCGACCTCGATCTTGTCGTCGATCACGGGATAGACCCAGATCGACGCGAAACTCGTGTGGCGGCGCGCGTTCGAATCGAACGGCGAAATCCGCACGAGGCGATGGACGCCGCTTTCGGTCTTGAGCCAGCCATAGGCGTTCTGGCCGCCGATGCGCAGGGTCGCCGATTTGATGCCGGCGCCTTCGCCAGGGCTCTCCTCGAGCCATTCGACCTTGTCGCCATGCTGCTCGGCCCAGCGCGCATACATGCGCAACAGCATCTCTGCCCAATCCTGCGCCTCGGTGCCCCCTTGCCCGGCGTGAACCTCGAGATAGCAATCATTGCCGTCGGCTTCGCCCGACAGAAGCGCCTCGAGCTCGCGCCGCTTCACGTCCTCGCGCAAAGCGGCAAGCGTCGCTTGCGCATCGTCCAGCATCCCCTGGTCGCCCTCGGCGTCCGCAAGCTCGGCAAGGCCCAGCGTATCCTCGACGCTGCGCTCGATGCGGAGATAGCCGTTGATGCCTTGATCGAGCCGCGTGCGTTCGCGCATCAGGGACTGCGCGCGCCGTGAATCATCCCAAAGCTTCGGGTCCTCGACAAGCGCGTTCAGCTCCGCAAGGCGGCGGGTTGCGTTGTCCCAGTCAAAGATGCCTCCGCAGCAGCGCCAGCGAACGTCTTATCTCATCGGCAAGCGTCGCGATTTCGGCGCGCATGGAAATCTCCTTGGAATCAGGGTGAGGCTAATATAGGCCGCCGGTCCCGGTCGAGGGAGCGGTCTGCTGTACCGGGACGATCTGCTGCGGCGGCACCGGCAGGGCTTGTTGCGGCATGTCGGGGGATTGCTGCGGCATGTCCGATTCTTCCTCGGGCGCGGCATCGTCGGCCGAATCGGATGCCATGGCGGGAACCGTCCCGGCGGCCGGACCCTGCTCGCCACCATTCAGGACCTCGCCGCTTCCACCCTCGCCCGGCTCGGTGCCGGGCTTGTAGGGCATATAGTCCGCCTTGTTGTCGTCGGCGCTGGCCAGCCGTCCGGTGTGAGGATCGACCCGCACGAGATCGAGCCCGGGCGGAATGCGGAACGGTATCGGCGGCTGATCCTTGAGCGCCTCGCCCATGAACTCCTTGAAGGCGGGCGCGGCGACGGTGGCGCCGGTCTCGCGCCGGCCGAGGCTCTTGGGCTGATCGAAGCCCACAAAGACGCCGCAGACGAGGTCCGGCGAAAAGCCGACGAACCAGGTGTCGTTGGAGTCGTTGGTCGTGCCGGTCTTGCCGGCAAGCGGCCGGTCGAGCGACGCGATGCTGCGGCCGGTGCCGTGCTGGATCACGCCCTCCATCATCGCCACGACCTGATAGGCGCTGTCGGGATCGGCGATCTGATCGCGCGTGTCGGGAAGGTCGGGCGGCGGCTGGTTCGACCATGCGACATCGTCGCAGCCGGGACAGGTGCGATTGTCGGCGCGATAGATCGTCTTGCCATTGCGGTCCTGCACCCGGTCGATGAAGCTCGGCGAGATGCGCTTGCCCCCATTGTCCAGCATGGCGTAGGCGGCGGTGAGGCGAAGCAGCGTCGTGTCCTCGGCACCGATCAGCATCGCGTCCTCATGCGGCACGTTGTCGGTGATGCCGAAGCGCTTCAGATACTCGCCGACGGTGGTGACCCCGACCGCCATGCCGACCCGCGCGGTCACGAGGTTGAGCGATTCGGCGATGCCGACCATGAGCGGCACGGGGCCGTAGAATTTGTGCTCATAGTTGGTCGGGTCCCATTTCGGCAGCCCCGGCCCCTGATCGACGACGAGCGGCCCGTCGAGAACCAGGCTCGACGGCGTGAAGCCATGGTCCATGGCGGCGAGATAGACGAATGGCTTGATCGCCGAGCCGGTCTGGCGCCGCGCCTGGGTCGCGCGGTCGAACTGGCTCATCGCATAGCTGAAGCCGCCGGTCTCGGCGAGCACGCGGCCGGTATTGGGGTCGAGCACCACGATCCCGCCGGAAACGGCAGGGATCTGCTCCAAGCCATAGGTGGGCAGGCTTTTGGCGCCCGACGCCGGCGCAATCGGTGCCACCAGCACCACGTCGCCGAGGGAAAGCGCCGCCGCAGGGCTCCCCGGCACCGGCCCCATGACGTCATCGGCGGAAACGCGCCGCGCCCAGCGCAGCTCGTCATAAGGGATGCGCCCGCGCGAGCCGTCGGAAAAACCGATTTCGGCGCCGGCGGAAGGAACCGCCAGCACGACCGCGAGCTTCCAGCCAACCTCGTCAGCCCCGGCCGGCAATGGCATAGCCGCGAGCGGCTTCTGCCAATTGTCGAGCGTCAGGTGGCCCACGGGGCCGCGATAGCCGTGGCGCCGGTCATAGGCGATGAGCGCATCGCGCAGAGCGTGCGCGGCGATGTCGGAAAGGCGCGGATCGAGGCTCGTCCGCACCGAAAGGCCCGATTGATAAAGCGCGGTGTCGCCGTATTTCTGCTCGAGCTCGCGCCGCACTTCCTCGGTGAAATAGGGCGCCTGAACCATCTCGGTCGGCCCGCGCTGACGCAGCACGATCGGCTGCGCCTTGGCCGCCGCGGCCTGGTCCGCCGTGATGAAATTGGCCTCGACCATCCGGTCGATCACCCAATCGCGCCGGTCGACCGCCGCTTGGGGATTGCGCTGCGGGTTATAGTTGTTGGGCGCCTTGGGCAGCGCCGCGAGAAAGGCCGCTTCCGGGACCGTCAGCTCGTCGAGCGACTTGTTGAAATAGGTCTGCGCCGCCGCCGCCACGCCATAGGCGCCGCTGCCGAGATAGATCTCGTTGAGATAGAGCTCGAGGATGCGGTCCTTGCTCAGCACCTGCTCCATCTTGATGGCGACGAGCGCCTCGCGGATCTTGCGCTGGAACGAGACCTCGTTGTTCAGGAGGAAATTCTTCGCCACTTGCTGGGTGATGGTCGAAGCACCCTCGGGCCGGCGGTTCGTGCCGATACGCGACATATCGGCGATCGCGGCACGGACCATCGACACCGGGTCGATGCCGGCATGGGAATAGAAATTCTTGTCCTCGGCGGCGAGAAACGCATGGATCACCAGAGGCGGCATCGCGCTCACCGGCACGAAAATGCGCTTTTCGGTCGCGTATTCGGCCATGAGACGCCCGTCGCTCGCATGCACGCGGGTGACGATCGGCGGCTGATACGCCGCAAGCTGCTGGTAGTCCGGCAGGTCGCGGCCGAAATACCAGACGGCAAGCCCCGCCACGCCCACCGCGCCGAGCCCCGCCAGGATCAGCAGAAAAAAGAAAAACCTTATGATTTTCATGGCACTTACGCGAGAGTTAGGCAATCCCACCCCGGTCGCGCAAGCGGGGCCTTCGGGGCAATCAAGTAAACCCGTTTTGTGGCACCATCAAGGCGTGCCGAGCACCCTGCCCCCGACTTGACACAAGAGGCGATTGTTACTGCGTTCCGCCGACTGTATGTTACTCGCGCGACAGACCGCGGTTTGCCCGTTCGGCCCAGAGCCGGCGGCGGCACCGCGGCGGGATTTTCCAAGGGGATCCCGCTCCCGCGCGCAGCCATGATGATGCGCCGGCTGTGGGCCGCCCAAGCTCCCGCCCTGGTGTTTCGACCGCGCGACCGTGCATGAACCCGAAGTCCGTCCCCAAAGGGGGACTAGGGCAACCTCGATGAGATCCGCCATGGCCCACAGGCTCAGAGTGTCCGCCGGAAGATCCCGAGGCGCCGCCCGCTTCGCAGTGACAGAAACAGCGCCGCCCTTCGATTGTCGCACGGATGCGCGGGCGCTCCTCGGAGTTGCACTCTATGGCCAAGCGCATGCTCATCGACGCGGCCCACCCGGAAGAGACACGGGTCGTCGTCCTCAACGGTAATCGCCTCGAAGAATTCGATTTCGAGACTTCGACCAAGAGACAGATCAAAGGCAATATCTACCTTGCCAAGATAACGCGCGTCGAACCGTCGCTGCAGGCGGCATTCGTCGAATATGGCGGCAATCGCCACGGCTTCCTCGCCTTCAACGAGATTCATCCCGACTATTACCGCATACCGGTAGCGGACCGGCAGGCGGCGCTCGAGGCCGAACGCGTGGCCGAGCATGCCGCCAATGCCCGCGAGGATGCCGAGCGCGACGCCGCGGCAGAACAGCACGAAACCGACGCGCAGGACGCGGAGCAGGGAGGCGAGTTCGGCGGCTTCGGTCCCGAGGACGAGCCGTTCCCGGAGGACGATGGCGACGGCGACAGCGAACCTGACGAGGACCGCGGCGCGCAGGCGGGCCGCGAGCCGGCATCGTCCGAGGACGAAGGCGAGCCCGAAGCCGACCGCATGGCGCACGAGGCGCCGGCCGAGACGATTCGAGAGCCCCAATCCGCCGAGCCGCTCACGGCCGACGCGGCGCGCGACGAGCGCTCGTTCCCGGAAGATCCCGAATTCGACCGCTTCGCCGAGCCTGCCGACTCGGGAGCGCACGACCCCGAGTCGCCGCGCGCCGAGGAGTCCGGGCACTTCTATGGCGACGCAAACGACGAGCCTCAGCCCGAAACGGTGGCCGCGCTTGCCGAAGGGACGCGCGAGGATCGCCTCGACGAGGCCCATCTCGAGGCGATCGAGACGGTCGGCGGCGACGAGCTCGAAGAGGCGACGCGCCCCCGCGCGCGGCCGTTCCGCCACTACAAGATCCAGGAAGTGATCAAGCGCCGGCAGATCATGCTGGTCCAGGTCGTGAAGGAAGAGCGCGGCAACAAAGGCGCCGCGCTCACCACGTACCTGTCGCTCGCCGGTCGCTATTGCGTGCTGATGCCGAACACGCCGCGCGGGGGCGGCGTCTCGCGCAAGATCACCAACACGATGGACCGCCGCCGCCTCAAAGAGCTGATGAGCGATCTCAACGTGCCCGACGGAATGGGCGTGATCGTACGGACCGCAGGGAGCGAGCGTTCGAAGACCGAGATCAAGCGCGACTTCGAGTATCTCCTGCGGCTTTGGGACGAGATCCGCGACTTGACGCTGCGCTCGACCGCGCCGGCGCTCATCTACGAGGAAGGCAATCTCATCAAGCGGTCGATCCGCGACCTTTATGCGCGCGACATCGACGAGGTCGTGGTCGACGGCGATGAAGGCTACCGCACCGCCAAGTCCTTCATGAAGATGCTGATGCCGAGCCACGCCAAGCGGGTCAAACCCTATCGCGATCCCAGCGTGCCGCTGTTCCACCGCTATCAGATCGAGGCGCAGATCGACGCCATCCACTCGCCGATCGTGCAGCTCCGCTCGGGCGGCTATATCGTCATCAACCCGACCGAGGCGCTGGTCGCGATCGACGTGAATTCCGGCCGCTCGACCAAAGAGCGGAACATCGAAGAGACCGCGCTCAAGACCAACCTGGAGGCGGCCGAGGAGATCGCCCGGCAATTGCGCCTACGCGACCTCGCCGGCCTCATCGTCATCGACTACATCGACATGGAGGAATACCGCAATCGCGGCTCGGTCGAGCGCCGCCTCAAGGAAGCGATGCGGTACGACCGGGCGCGCATCCAGCTGGGCCGCATCAGCCCCTTTGGCCTTCTCGAATTGTCGCGGCAGCGTTTGCGTCCGTCCCTCGTCGAAGCCTCGACCCAGCCGTGCCCCTATTGCAACGGCAGCGGCCATATCCGGTCGATCGAATCGGCAGCGCTCCACGTGCTGCGGGCGATCGAGGAAGAGGGCATGCGCCGCCGCTCGGCCGAGGTCGCGGTGACGGTGTCGTCGAAGGTCGCGCTCTATGTCCTCAATCAGAAGCGGACGGCGCTGCAACAGGCCGAGGCGCGGTTCGGGTTCCATGTCGCTGTCGGAAGCGACGACACGCTCATCCCGCCCGCCTTTCGTCTCGACCGCATGCGCGCGCTGACGCCGGCGGAACTCGCGGCCCTGCCGAGCCTCGCGCTGCCGCCGCCGGAGCCCGAGGACGAGGACGAGGACGACAGCGACGACATCTCGCCAGAAGACGCCGAGCTTGGCGAAGGCGGGCCCGACCTGCCGTCCGAGCGGCCGGCCGACGAAGGCCACGACCAGGGCCGCCGCCGGCGCCGGCGCCACAATGGGCGGCGCGACGACCGGGAGCGGCCGCAACAGCGCCCCGTGCCCGAGCACGCCGAGCCACGCCGCGAGGGGTCCGAGGACGAGCCCTTGGCGGCGGCGTCATTCGAGCCCCAGGCGCACGAGCCGCGCGCCATCCAGCAAGGCGAGTCGGCGAGCGACGCCGAACGCCGGCGCCGGCGGCGTGGACGGCGGGGCGGCCGGCGCCGCCAGCGCAACGGCGAGCGGCCAGCAGACCATCGCGCCGCACCGCAACAGGCAAGCGAGGGGAACCCGCTCAACGGCGCCGACCCCGGGCCGGACCTGCAGCCGGACATTCAGATCGATATCGGCGACACGGTGCCCGAAGCGGTGAGCATCGAGCTGGTTGCGCCGGCGGCTTCCGATACCACCCCGCAAGACATCGCCTCTGCCTACGCCGTCGCGGCCGAGACTCAAATCGATATCGCGAGCGTGCCGGTGGCCGAGGCGACCGAAGACGCGGCCGAGACCGATAGGCCGCTGCCGCCCGCGGAAGCAACGACGCCGGCCGAGCCCCCGCCCCCGCCTCGCCGCGGCTGGTGGCGGCGCTAGCTCCTCACCCGTGAGTCGGCGCGACGATCAGCTTTTCGTCGACGAACTTGCCGCGCTCCAGCACGACCTCGTTGTCGAGCAGCACGGTACAGTCGCACATCGGCGTGTCGATGTGGCCCTTGGTGTCGCGCTTGCCGCCCATGTCGTTGTTGGGGCCGGTCGAGAACAGGAAATTGCCCTGGAACACCCGCGCCACCGAGCCCATGTGGTCCTGCGCAGTGGGGTAATGCATGATGTGGTCCCAATGGGCGTGCGGATGCATGCCGAAGCCCAGATGTGAGACCGCATAAGGATCGATGTCGTCTTCCGAGCGCTTGTTGCGGTCGAGCCAATAGCGGAACGCCTTGGCGTCGAGCCCGCCTTCGACCTTGCGGATGAAGCCGTCGCGCACCTCGAGCCGCACGGTGCTTTCGATCGCGCGCACATAGGGCAGGATCCACATGTCGCCGGGCTGCAGCACGACGGTGCCGTTGGCGGACCCTTCGTCGGGGAAGTTGGTGATGTGGCCGGCGCCCCACATGTCGTAGCGGCCAGGCTCTTCGGAAAATCCGTATTGCATCTTCACCTGGAACTCGCCGCGCGTCCAGCGCAGGTCGGTGCCGGCATCCGACAGCAGCCGGATCTCGCGCGCCTCGCCCCAGCGCCTGGCCGCGTGCTGAACGGCCTCCTTGAGGCCGGGCGGCGACAGGAGCCGCGCCAACTCGTCCGGCGCGCAGCCGATCGACAGGACCCGCCCGCCCGCCGCGCGGACCTCCTTTTGCCAATTGGAGAAGTTGGGCGGGAAAAAGGCACAGATGAGGTCGCTTGCCTTCAACGCCGCCATCACGCCCTTGCCCGCGGTCTTGGGCAGGTCGCCGCCGGTGCGGGCCCAATCCGGCACATTGGCGATGCCAAGCTCATAGCAATGCGCGCCCAGCTCATCAGCGGCCGCAAAGGCGGCCAGGACCTGCTCGCGCGGGGTGTTGAGCTCGGTCAGGAGCGCGATCGATTCGCCGTTCTTCACCGCGCACATCTCGAACTCGCGGCGAAACACGGAGGCGAGGCTCGATGGGTTGAGATATTGCTTCGGCATGGCGCAACCTCCCTGGAATCGGACGAAACGATATCGAGACTCCAGGCTTGCCGCAATGCGCGGCATTGACAGACTCACCCGCGCGGAGTGAATTCAGCCCGGCTGACAGGAGAGGCTCATGGCGAAGCCGGGACTGATCGTCGCGCCGCTCACGCCCTTCACGCGCGAGCTGAAGCTCGACGAGCGCGCGCTCGAGCGCGAGATCGATTACTGCATCAAGGATTGCGATGCATCGATGATCGTCGCCGCGGGCGTCGAGGCGCAGGAATATACCTACCTCGCGCTCGACGAGCGCAAGGCGCTGGTGCGCCAGACCATCGCCTGCGTCGGTGGGCGCCGGCCGGTCATGGTCGGGATCTCGCACCCCTCGTTCCGGACCGCGATCGAGCTCGCGCATTTCGCCGAGACGGAGGGTGCGGCCGCGGTGCAAATGCTGGCGCCGTTGCGCGCGCATGGCGGACCGCCGACCGACCGCGACCTCGTCGCCTACTTCGAGGCGGTGGGGCGCGAGACCGGTCTGCCGATGACGCTCTATCTCAATCCCGGCCCCGGCGCCGATGTCTCGATCCCCGCCACCATCGCGCTCGCCCGGCTCGAGAAGGTCCGTTACATCAAGGAAAGCTCGCGCGATCTGGCGCGTGTCTCGCGTCTCATCGTCGAGATCGACCATGCCGGCCACGCCAAATATTTCACCACCATGCAGATGCTGCTGAGCACGATCCAGCTCGGCGGCGCCGGCGCCACGATGCCGCCACCTGCGGCCGAGATCGCGCGGCATGTCATCGACGCCTATGTCGCGGGCGACCATGCGCGCGCAGCCGACGCACAGCTTCAGTTCGCGCTGTTTCCGGCGCGCTGGATGCATCGGGGCTTGACCCCCACCATGAAGGCGGCGATGCGCCTCATCGGGCTCGACGTGGGCGATCCCTATCCGCCTTATGCCGCGCTCGATGCCGACGAGGTGAAAGCGCTCGACGCGTTGCTGAAGACAACCGTGCTGGCCAGACACGGACACGTTCACGCCAACGATTAGCGAAGAACCGACTCACTGGGGGATCGATGAGGTTTGGGGGGTATGTCTGCGCGTGCGCGGCGCTGTGGTCGTGCCTTGTGCTTGACGCCGCCGCGGCGCAATCGCCATCGGGAAAGATCGGCATCATCGATCCGGAGGGCGCGGGCGCGCAGTGCCGGGACGACGCGGCCGCGCCTGCTATCCGAGACGGGGATCGGCCGTGGGCCGATCCGGCACTCTCGCCCGATGAGCGCGCGGCACTTCTCGTGAAGGCGATGACCTGCGCCGAAAAACTCGGGCTGCTGCACAGCACGTCGATCAACCCGCGCGAGCCGGTTGGACATGCGGGCCTCGTGCCGGGCATCGCGCGGCTCGGCATCCCCGCGCTGCACGAGACGAACGCCGAGTTGGGCGTTGCCATCCCGCTGCCTCCGGGCCCGCCGGACACGAGCGACGAGGCGACCGCCCTGCCGTCGGGGCTTGCGACCGCGGCCACCTGGAACCCGGGCATCGCTTATGCGAACGGGGCCATGATCGGCCGCGAGGCACGCGCGAAGGGCTTCAATGTGCTGCTCGCGGGCGACGTCAATCTCGCGCGCGATCCGCGGGCCGGCCGCAATTTCGAATCGGCCGGCGAGGACCCCTTGCTTGCCGGCGTGATGGTCGGCGCGGCCGTGCACGGCATCGAGGATCAGCATGTCATTTCGACCCTGAAGCATTTCGCGCTCAACGACCAGGAGACCGACCGCACGTCGCTCGACGCGCGCATCGATCCGGTGGCGCTGCGCCAATCGGACCTGCTCGCGTTCGAGATCGCCAACGAGCACGGCCATCCGGGTGCGGTCATGTGCGCCTATAACCGGATCAACGGCGCCTATGCGTGCGAGAATGGCTGGCTGATGGATCGAGTGCTGCGCGGCGATTGGGGATTTCGCGGCTGGCTCATGTCGGATTGGGGCGCGGTCCATTCCGCGCTGGGCGCGGTGCGTGCCGGGCTCGATCAGGAATCGGGCGTCGAATGGGACAGCGAGACCTTCTTCGGCGCGCCGTTGCGGACCGCCTTCGTCGAAGGCCTGCTGCCGAATGTGCAGCTCGATCGGATGGCACGCCACATCCTGCGCACCGTCGTTGCGTCCGGTCTGGTCGACGACCCGCTGCCGCACGCGCCGCCCGATTTGGCGACGGACGCTCGCATCGCCGAGCGGGCCGAGGAAGAAGGCATCGTTCTCCTCAAGAATGAGGGCAGCCTTCTGCCGCTTCCCGGCGAGATTCGGAGCCTTGCCGTCATCGGCGGGCACGCGGATATTGGCGTTCTGTCGGGCGGCGGCTCGTCGCAGGTCATTCCGGAAGGCGGCCCCGCGCTGCGCATCGACTATCCGCCGGTTGGCGGATGGGCGTCCTTTTCCACGATCTTCGACCCATCCCCGCCGGCGAGGGCGTTGGCCCAGCGACTGCCGCAGGCGCGCATCGCCTATGCCGACGGGAGCGACATCGATGCGGCGGCATCGCTGGCGCGGCATGCCGACGCCGCGATCGTGTTCGTGACGAAATGGGCAAGCGAAGGGCACGATTCGAGCGACCTCGCGCTTCCCGACGGCCAGGACGGCCTCGTCGCGGCGGTGGCGGCCGCCAACCCCCGCACCATCGTCGTGCTCGAGACGGGAAATCCTGTGCTCATGCCGTGGCGCGCGCAGGTGTCCGCCATCCTCGCGGCCTGGTATCCGGGCGCTCGCGGCGGCGAGGCGATCGCCCGGATATTGGTCGGCGACGTCGATCCGTCGGGTCGCCTGCCCGTCACGTTTCCGGCAAGCGCGGACCAGTTGCCGCGACCGGAACGCGCCACGAATTCGGGCACGATCCTTTACGGCGAGGGAGACGAGGTCGGATACAAATGGTTCGAAGCGCGCGACGAACGCCCGCTTTATCCCTTCGGCTTCGGGCTCAGCTACACAAGCTTTTGCCATGACGATTTTGCCGTGAGCGCTTCTGTTCGTGCCTCGTTCACGGTGACCAATTGCGGCAGCCGCAATGGCGCGGACGTGGCGCAGCTTTATGCCACGGTTCCGGAACCGGACGGGACGCTGGTGACGCGCCTCGTCGGCTGGCGCAAGGTCTTGCTCGGCCCAGGCGAAAGCAAGCGCGTGACGATCGATGTCGATCCAAGGCTCCTCGCGCATTTCGACGGCAAGGTCGAACGCTGGCGGATCGAGACCGGCACCTACAGTTTCGCGCTCGGCACGTCGTCGCGCGATGTGGCCGCGACGGCCACCGTGGCGCTCGGCACGCGGCTTCTGCCGCCTTAGGAGACTGCCTCGTACGCGGCGAGCGCCGCGATATTGACAAAATCCGAGACGGTGCAGCCCATCTCGACGATCTGGGCCGGCTTGTCGAGGCCCATGAGCAGCGGGCCGATGCGCTTGCCGCCGCCAAGCTGCTCCAAGAGCTGCGAGGCGAGGTTGGCGCTGTCGAGGCCCGGCATGATCAGCACGTTGGCGGCGCCGGTGAGGCGGCAGAACGGATAGCGCGCGCGCATCAAAGCCTGATCAAGCGCGACCTCGGCGCTCATCTCGCCATCGAATTCGAAATCGGGCCGCCGCGATTCAAGGATCGCGACCGCTTCGCGCACGCGCTGAGCCTGCTCGCGGCCGGGATTGCCGAAATTCGAATGCGAGAGGAGCGCCACGCGCGGCTCCTGCCCCATCAAGCGGCGCGCGCGCTCGGCCGCCTGCATCGCGATGTCGGCAAGCTCGACCGCAGACGGCCGCGCATGGGCCGTGGTGTCGGCCATCAGGATCGACCGCCCGCGCGAGATCAGCAGCGCGAAGCCGAAGATGCAGCACTGGGCGCGCGGACCGATCACCCGAACCACCTCTTCGAACGCGGTGAAATAGTTGCGCGTCTCGCCGGTCACCATCGCGTCGGCATCGCCGCACGCGACCATGCAGGCCGCGAACACGTTGCGGTCCTGATTCACCATGCGCTGACAATCGCGATAAAGCGCGCCCGACCGCTGTAGCCGGCGGTAGAGGAAGTCGGTATAGGCCTCGGTCGCGGGCGAGAGGCGCGGATTGTGGATCTCGAGTTCCGCGCGCGCATCGAGACCCATCTCGCGCAAGGTCGTCTGAATCGTCTCGTGGCGCGCAATCAGCACGGGCGTGCCATAGCCGTTGTCGCGGAACGACAGCGCCGCGCGGATGGTCTTCTCCTCCTCGCCTTCGGCGAAGACGACGCGGCGCGGGTTGGCGCGGACCTGATCGAAGATGCGCTGAAGACTCGCCGCGGTGGGATCGAGCCGGCCCTTGAGGCTGTTGCGGTAAAGCGTCATGTCCGCGCAGGGCCGCCGCGCGACGCCGGAATCGATCGCCGCCTTGGCGACCGCCGGCGGCACGGTGAAGATGAGCCGCGGGTCGAACGGCGTGGGCACGATATAGTCCCGGCCATAGCGCAGCCGCTGACCCGAATAGGCGGCCGCCACCTCGTCCGGCACGTCCTCGCGCGCGAGCTTCGCAAGTGCCTCGGCGGCGGCGATCTTCATCGCCTCGTTGATGGTGGAGGCGCGCACGTCGAGCGCGCCGCGGAAGATGTACGGGAAGCCCAGCACGTTGTTGATCTGATTCGGATAGTCCGAGCGGCCGGTGCACACGATCGCGTCCGACCGCACCGCGTGGACATCCTCGGGCGTGATCTCGGGATCGGGATTGGCCATCGCCGCCACCATCGGCCGGTCCGCCATCGAGCGCACCATGTCCTGCGTGACCGCGCCCTTGACCGACAGGCCGAAGAACACTTCCGCGCCTTCCAGCGCCTCCGCCAGCGTGCGGCGCTTCGTCGCGACCGCATGTGCCGATTTCCACTGGTTCATGCCGTCCGTTCGGCCTTCATAGATCACGCCCTTGGTGTCGCACAGGATGACGTTCCCGTGCCGCACGCCCATGCTCTTCAACAATTCGACGCACGCGATCGACGCGGCGCCGGCGCCGTTCACGACGAGCTTGATGTCGCCAAGCGAGCGTCCGGTCAGGTCGAGCGCGTTGATGAGCGCGGCGGCCGCGATGATCGCCGTGCCGTGCTGGTCGTCATGGAAGACCGGTATGTCCAGCAGCTCGCGCAGCCGCTCTTCGATGATGAAGCATTCCGGCGCCTTGATGTCTTCGAGATTGATGCCGCCGAAGGAGGGATGAAGATAGCGCACGCAATTGATGAATTGATCGACGTCGCGGGTCGCGATCTCGAGGTCGATGCCATCGATGCCGGCAAAGCGCTTGAACAGCACCGCCTTGCCCTCCATCACGGGCTTCGAGGCCAGCGCGCCCAAATCGCCAAGCCCCAGCACCGCGGTGCCGTTGCTGATGACCGCGACGAGGTTCCCTTTCGCCGTCAGATCGAAGGCCGCCGCCGGGTCGCGCTGGATTTCGAGGCACGGCCAGGCCACCCCCGGCGAATAGGCGAGCGACAGCTCCTGTTGCGTCGTCAGCGGCTTGGTGGGCGCGATCTCGAGCTTGCCGGGCTTGCCTTCGGCGTGGAAGCGCAATGCCTCCTGTGCCGTGACGCGCGATCCGGCCGATGATGCTTCTGGCATTGTCACCTCCCGGCCTCCGTTGTCGGATTTGCGGAGGCTCAGATCTTCGATATCTCCAAGGTCGGGCGCGCGAACAGCTCCTCGACCGCGAGCCGGCGCTTCACCAGACCCTGCTCATGCGCGTACCGCGCGAGCGTCTCGATCTCGTTGCGGTTCTCCTCGACCCCATAGCGCCAATAATCCTCGCCCATGAGCCGCACCGTCTCGAGCGCCTCGGCCTCGAGCCAGGGAAGCGTCACGCGCAGCGCGTTGATGTCGCGCACCTCTTCGAGCGCAAGCGCCTTTGCCGCCGAGAACGCCTTGAAGAGGCTCGTCGGCAGCCAGGGATGACGCTCGACAAGGCTCTTCTTCACGCCGATCAGATGCATGATCGGGAAGCGCCGTGTCTTGTGGTAGTACTCCTTCTCGACCGCGCGATAGTCGGGGAAGAGCCTGCCGACATGGGGCGCGCCGGTCGTGAAGCACGAGGGCGCGCGGGCGCTGAACATCGCGTCGAGCTCGCCCGCCGCCAGCATGCCGGACAACGTCTTGTCGGCGGGGATCGGCTTCAGATCGAGGCCCGGAATGGGCGCCAGAGGCGTGCGCTCGTCGCGGCCGGGCTGCTCGATCCCGCCCGACCGCCAATGGATGTCGGCCGGATTGACGCCGTATTCGTCCGCGAGGATGCCGCGCATCCAAACCACGGCGGTGATCTGGTATTCGGGCAGGCCGATCGTCTTGCCCTTCAGGTCCTGGGGCGTCCTGATGCCGCGATCGGTGCGGATATAGATGCCGGAATGGCGGAACACCCGCGAGACGAAGGCAGGGATGCCGGTATAGACGGAATCCCCGCTGTCGGTGACGCGCAGATACGAGCTCATCGACAGCTCGCATACGTCGAATTCCTGATACCGGAAGGCGCGGAAGAACACTTCCTCGGGTTCGAGCGGGATATAGGTGACGGCACAGCCCTCGACGGGCACCCGGCCATCCTTGATCGCGCGCGTCCGGTCGTAATCGCCGCAGGCGATGGTGATGGGAATCTGGACGGTCACGCGTGCCGCCTTTCGTGGTCGATCTGCATCTGGGCAAGGAAGAACACCAGCGGATGGATGCCGAGCGCCAGAAGCTGCGTCTGGTCGAACGCGGCGAGCGCCGCAGCCTCGTCGGGCGCGAGATCGGCACCGGCCGCGAAAGCGCGCGGATCGCCGACGAAACGGCGGCGCTCGCGCTCGTCATTGGCAAGCCGATAGAGCAGCGCGGTCAGGCGCACGCGCTCGGGATGGATGGGCGGATAATGGAGCGGATCGGAACGCCGGTCCGGCGGATCGTGCCAGGCGAGCATGGCGTAGGTGTGGTGCCAGCTCGGCTCGAACGCGCTGACATCGGGCTTGCGCTCGCCCAAAAGCCCGGCGGCGATCGCCCACGAGCGCAGCTCGACATTCCCCATATCGTCGAGGTACCGCTCTTCGAGCGCCAGAAGCTGCCGCAGATTGCCGGTCTTCAGGAGCTCGAACAGGCGCCGGTCGAAATCGACTTCCGGGTGGGAATAGCGGTTGGTCCCCGGGAAGTGCGACATGCCGCCGCTCGCGATCGCCACGGCGCGCAGGCCCGCCGCCGCGACGCCCCGCGCCAGCGCGGCGCCAAAGGCAAAGCAGCGCAGCATGGACGGCTGCGGCGGCACGTAGGAATTGACGTAGACCGGCACGATCGGCGCGTCCACGCCCAGGAACGTCAGCGGAATGCCGAAGGCATAGTCGATGTCGGCATTGTTGGTGAAAGCGGGATCGAAGCCCTCGCTTTGCATGTGCAGCATGAGCTTCATCGCCGCATCGCTGGCGATGCGGAAGCGGAAATTGCGTCCGACGAACGTACCGCCGACCTCGGCGCCGAGATGAAAGCAGAAAGGCGGTGTGCAGTGCAGCAAAAACTGGTTGGCGTGATCGTTGGCGATGACGATCCAGAGATCAGGCTTCAGCGCGGCAAGCCGCGCCCCCACCGCCCCCATCGCGACACGCACCCGCTCGACCGTCGCCTTGTCCTCGGTCTCGGGGAGCGAAAAGAATTGCGGTGCGTGCGGGACGAGCGCACCGCCCAGGACGCCACTCATGAGGCCACCTCCGGCTGCCATCGCCATGCCCGCGCCATCCGCGAAAATCGTGCGGCTCGCCTGTCGTTAGCGCGCAGGCTCGCAGGTCGCAACAAGCTCGTCCAGATCGATCCGGCCGGCATGCGCCGCGTCGATCGCGGCAAAATTGCTCCGCTCGTAGGTCAGGAATTCGTCGAGCGTGACGCGGTTTTGCAGCGATACATCGGCGATCATCACCGGATCGACGCCGTCCTCGACGCGGGGCGCTCTTCTGTCGTCGTCATCCTCGTCGCGGTCATCGTCGCGGCGATGGCGACGTTCCTCGCCATCCGATGCGAATTCATCGCCACGCGCCGATGCATAGGGCGCGCGGTATCGCGCCAGGATGTCGGGCGTCAGCACGCCTGATTTATCGAGGTCCATGGCAGAGAACTGGCGGCGCGCATCGGCCATGAACTCCGACACCTCGATGGTGCCGTCATGGTTGGCGTCGACGCGGGCGAGCCATTTCTGCATGGCATCCTTGCAGCTCGGATCACCGAGCGGGCCGCCGCTCAGCGGCTCGCCGTTCGGGCTGAAGATCGGACCTTGTCGCACCACCGGGCGGCGATCGCCGAACGGGTGGCACGCGCCGATCGCAAACGTCAGCGCCGCGGCGAGCACGGCGCGGCCGAAGCGCCTCATCAGCCCGTCTTCAGATGCGCCTCGCGGCGGGTGTAGAGATCGTCGTCGGCATAGCCCATCGCCTCGGGCCGGGCGCGCCCGAGCATGACCTGGAACCACACGGGCTCGAGACTGTCATTGTCGTAGCCGTGAATGACGCCGGGCGGACAGGCGATGCATTCCCAAGGGCCCAGCCGACGCGTCACGCGATGACCGGCCTCGTCCTCGACGAAGACCGAGAGATGGCCCTTCAAGACGAAGAACACTTCCTCGACCTCGTGGGTGTGCGGCGCGTTTCCCTGACCCGTGGGCAGATAGATGATGCTCAAGGTGAAGCCGCGCGGCGGGATGGTGTGGGGATCGTCATGCTTGCCCGACCCGCCGCCGCCGATGAAGCGATGCTGCGCGCGGCGATAGCCTTCGATCTTCGCATCTTCGAAGGCCTCCCAGTCCGGCACCTTTTCCGCGAACCGACCGATATAGCGGTCGGCGATCTCTTCGGGCGTAAGCGACGCGATCTCGGGCGGCTTTGCGTGGCGGGCGACGGCCATCAGGCTCTCCACAAAAGTTGCGCCCCGATTATCCGTGCGGCGGGCCCGCGATTCAATGCGTCGGCGCAATCATTTGAGCGGGAGGTTCGCGATCCGCTCGTCGGGCGGCGCGATCTCGGTGACGAGGTCGCGCAACAGGGTCTTGTTGCGCAGCGGCTCGAGCCGCATCTCGCGCGGTTCGAGCCGGGCGATGCAGGCATAGGCGACCTTGCCGTCCACCAGCATCATGCATTCCTTGCATGCATTGGCGTTGATGCAGGAAAAGCGGAAGGCGAGCGTCGGGTCCTGCTCGATCCGGATGCGGCGCAGCCCGTCGAGCACCGATTGGCCGCGCTCGAACGCGATCTCGAACCGGTCCCAGCGATTGCCGCGGCGGATCGACAGCGTCGCCGTCTCGCTCATGGCGCCGCCGCCGCGACGGCCACCCGCTCGAGGTGCAAAGCGCCGGACCGTAGTTGCGCGCTCTGATTCAGCGACCACGCCTCGTCGAGCAGAGGAAAGTCCTCGCGCTGATGCGCGCCGCGGCTTTCGGTTCGGGCAAACGCGGCCGCCGCCGCCGTCTCGGCGACGAGCAGCATGTTGCGCAGATCGAACCAGTCGAGCCGGCATGTATCGAACGGGCCGAGGCGCGGGGGTGGAGCGGGACCCAGAATCTTTTGCATTTCCGTGATCTCGTGGAGCGCCTCGACGAGGCCGGAAGCGGTGCGAAACGGTCCGACCCGGTCGCTCATCACCGCCTGCAGCCGCGCCACCAGCGCCGCCGGATTGGCGCCCGTCTCGGCGCCCTCGGCCAGAAGCGACAGCGCTTGTGCCGCGTCGGGCGCGTGCCATGGGCTTGCGCGCATCGCACGCGCCCGAGCGGCCGCGTTCGTGCCCGCGAGCCGGCCGAACACCAGCGCCTCGGTGATGGCGTTGCCGGAAAGCCGGTTGGCGCCATTGGCGCCGCCCACCGCCTCCCCCGCCGCGAAAAGGTTCGGAATGCCGCTTTCGAGCCCGGCCGACACGCGGATGCCGCCCATGTGATAGTGCGCGATCGGCGCGACCTCGACCGACTGTTTCGTGAGATCGATGCCGTTCTTGGCGAGGCGATCCATCACCGGCCCGAACGAGTCCTTGAGCCGGTCGGCCGGGACGTGCTGGAACGAAAGATAGACGCCGCCCGCGGGAGATCCCCTGCCCGCCTCCACTTCCTTGAGGATCGCATAGGTCGCGAGATCGCGGGTGACCTTGTAGCTGCCGTCTTCGGCGACGCCATAGGCGTCGGTGAATTCCCGCATCTCGGCATTCAGCAGCCGCCCGCCAAGCTTGTAGCGGAACGGGTCCCACATGATCGGGTCCATCCCGATGAGGCGCGGGGCCAGATGCCCGATCGGGAAGAACTGCACGAACTCCATGTCGACCAGGTGGGCGCCCGCGCGCAGCGCCAACGCATACCCGTCGCCGCCCATGTTGGCGGACGCGCTGTTGCGCCGATAGAGCCGGGTGAGGCCGCCCGTCGCGACGATCACCGCCTTGGCATCGATCGCGACCGCGCGCCCGTCGCTTGCCGAAAATCCGACCGCGCCCGCCGCCGCTCCATCCGAGACGACGAGATCGGTGATGCAGAGATCGCCGATCCTGCGGATGCGTCCTTGCCGCTGCACCTGACCGCGCAAGGTGCTGGAGACGGCGGGGCCGGTGGCGAGGAAATCGACATAGCAGCAGCGCGGCCGGTCGTGCCCGGGCGCCATCGCCTGGCAAATGCGCCCATCGGCGTGCCGCGCCCAGCCGACATGCCAGCGATCCAGGCGGCGGATCGCGTCGGGACCGGTCTCGCACAGGATGTGCGCAAGCCGCTCGTCGCACAGCCCGCGGCCGGCCCGGATCGTGTCCGCCAGATGGTCCTGCCAGCGGTCGGGCACTTCATCGCCCAGGGCCACCGCGACGGTCATCTGCGCCATCACCGTGGCGCCGCCGCGGCCAATCAGACTGCGGTCGACCATGAGCACGCGCGCATCGGCCTCGTCCGCCGCGATCGCCGCCGACATGCCGGCGGCGCCCGAGCCGATCACCAGCACGTCGGTCGAAAGCCTCGTCACCTCGCCAGTCGTCACGCGTCCCATCCGGTTCTATACTCGCGCGCGAGTATAGCGATTATGACGCCCTTCGAGTTGGCCGAACCGAAGAGTCTGCGCGAAGCGATCGGGCTACTCGATCGCGACGACCCGGCCGTGCGCCCGATCGCCGGCGGCACCGCGCTGATGCTGATGATGAAGGCCGGGCTGTTCCGGCCGATCCGGCTCGTCAGCCTGCGCTCGATCGAGCCGCGCTATGCCCGCATCGAGGCGGAAACGGACGGTGCACTCCGCATCGGCGCCATGGCGACGCTGGCCTCGCTCGAGCATTCCGAGGCGGTCCGCACCCATGCCCCGGTGGTGACCCGCGCCTTGCGCACGCTCGCGAATGTGCGGGTCCGGAACCAGGCGACGGTCGGCGGCAACCTCGCCCACGCCGATCCTCATCTCGACCTGCCTCCGGTCTGGATCGCGCTGGGGGCAAGCCTTTGGATTGCGGGACCGGGCGACGAGCGCGAGATTCCGGTCGAGGATCTCTTCGCCGGATACTACGAGACCGTCCTGCGGCACGACGAGGTGATCGCCGAAATGGTCGTGCCGTCGCAGCGCGGCCGCAGCGCGGCCTATCTCAAATGCGCGACCCGCTCGGCCGACGACTGGCCCTCGCTCGGCATCGCCGTGTCGCTGACGCTCGCGGATGAGACGATCGTCACCTGCCGCCTGGCGCTCGGCGCCGCGACGTCGACGCCGGTGCGGCTGCACCAGGCGGAGGCGGCGCTTGCCGGGTCTCGGCCCGACGACGCGGCCTTGGCGCGCGCGGGCGACGCAGCCGTGGCGGAAGCGGAGATCGTGTCCGACGACCGCGGCTCGGCGGCCTATAAGAAGCATCTCCTGCGCGTTTATCTCGCGCGCGCGGTCAAAGCAGCGATGGGGAGCGCGTGATGGCGGCAAAGCTGATGCCGGCCGGGCAGGTCGGACGGTCGGTGCAGCGCCTCGAAAGCCGCGCCAAGGTCACGGGCGCGGCGGAATACGTGCATAATCTGCACCTGCCGGGGATGCTCCACGGCAAGATCCATCGCAGCACCCGGCCGCACGCGCGCATCGTCCGGATCGACACGGCGCGGGCGCAGGCCCTGCCCGGCGTCCACCGCATCATCACGATCGACGATGTCCGCGCCGTCATTCCCAATCCCTATTACGGACCCGCCTTTCACGATCAGCCCATCCTCGCCGACGGCAAGGTGCGGTTTGCGGGCGAGCCCGTCGCCGTGGCCCTTGCCGAAGACCGGCATGTGGCCGAGGAAGCGGCCGCGCTGATCGAGGTCGACTATGAGGAGCTCCCCGCCGTCTATGACGAGGTCGAGGCGACGAAGTCTTCGGCCATCGTGCACGAAGTGCTGAAGCCCGCCGGCACGTTCCCCGACCTGAAACATCTCGATGGCCGGCGCGACACCAACATCGCGCTCGATTTCCACCTGGTCCGCGGCGACGCCGATCAGGGCTTCGCCGCGTCGGACCATGTGTTCGAGCATGTCTTCCGGACCCAGCAGACGATGCACACGCCGCTCGAGCCGTTCGTGTCGGCAGCCGATGCGAGCGCCGATCGGATCACGATCCATACCGCCTCGCAGGGGCCATCCTTCGTGCGCATCGAGATTGCACGGCTTCTCGGATGGCCGGAGAACCGCGTGCGGGTCAAGGTGCCCTATCTCGGCGGCGGCTTCGGGGCGAAGCTCTACATCAAGCTCGAGGCGCTGGTCGCCGCGCTGTCGCTGATCGTGCGCCGGCCGGTGAAGATTTCGCTGACCATGGAGGAGCAGTTCTTCACCATCACCAAGCATCCGGCCACGGTCCGCATCAAGAGCGGCGTCACGAAAGACGGCCGTATCCTCGCACGCCGCGCCGAAGTGTGGTGGAACGGCGGCGCCTATGCCGATGTCGGGCCGCGCGTCACGCAGAAATCCGGCTTCACCGCCGCCGGCCCTTACGATATCGAGCACGTGCTGCTCGATTCCTACGCGGTTTACACCAACCGCCCGCCGGCCGGCGCGCTTCGCGGGTTCGGCGTGCCGCAGCTCGCCTGGGCCTACGAGAGCCACACCGATCTCATCGCCCGCGCGCTGGGCCAAAGCCCGCTGGCGTTTCGGCGCAGGAACATCCTGCGCGACGGGCGGGTGCAGGCGACCGGCACGGTGATGCACGACACGCCGATCGACGCCGTGCTCGACCGGCTCAACGAGCGGATGGGGCTCGAGCGAGCCTATGATCATGGCAGCGGCAGCCTGCGGCGGGGCCGCGGCATCGCGATCGGCCTCAAGGCCTCGATCGCCCCCACGACCTCGGTCGCGATGGTCAATCTCTACGGAGATGGCACGTGCGGCGTCTATTGCGGCACCGTCGATATGGGTCAGGGCTCCGACACGGTGATGGCGCAAATCGCCGCCGAAGTCCTGAACCTCGAGGCGGAGCGGGTTTCGGTGATCCACCCCGACACCGACGTGACGCCTTACGACATGGGCACGCTGGGCTCGCGCTCCACCTATCACATGGGCAATGCGGTGCGCATCGCCGCCGAGGATGCGCGCGCAAAGATCGCGGCGCTGGCCGCGGAATTGGGCCTGCCGCCCGGCAGCAATGCGCCGCTGGCCGATTTGTTCCGCCGCAAGTACGGCATGCAGGCGGGCAATATCGTGGGCTTTGGGACTTGCATCGGCGACTACGTGCCGCCCGACCACGACACCGGCCAGTCGCCCAAGGTGACGCCCTACTGGATGGTGGGCGGCGCCGGCGCCGAAGTCGAAATCGACACCGAGACCGGCCGCTTCCGCATCCTGCGGCTCGTCAACGTCGCCGATGTCGGCGCGCCGGTCAATCCGCGCCTCGTCGAGACGCAGCTTTCGGGCGGCGCCATCATGCAGCTTGGCTTCACGGTGAGCGAGGCGATGCTCTATCGCGACGGGCAGCTCACCAACGGCTCGCTCGCCGACTATAAGATCCCGGGCTTTTTCGACCTGCCGGCCGAGATGGAGAATCTCGTCGTCGACGGCGCCGAGACCTCGGGCCCCTTTGGCGCCAAGGGCGTCGGCGAGACCGCGACTTTCGCGGTTTCGCCGGCGATCGCCAACGCGATCGACGACGCGGTCGGCGTGCGCATCACCGAGCTGCCGATCACCGCGGAAGCGATCTATCGCGCGCTCCGCGTCAAGGCTGGCGATCCGATGGGCGAGGATGGACGATGAGCACCGCGCCGCGCGCCCTTCGCTTCACCCTCAACGGCGCGCCGGCCGTCGCGCAGGCAGCGCCGCACCAGACGCTGCTCGAGGTGCTGCGCGAGCAGTTCAATCTGGTCGGCGCGCGCGAGAGCTGCGGCCAAGGCCTGTGCGGCTGCTGCACCGTGCTCGTCGACGGCGAGCCGATCTCGTCCTGTCTGCTGCTCGCCTGGTTCGCCGATGGAAAGCGGATCGAGACGGTCGAGGGCCGGCCGCCCGACGGCGCGCTCGACCCGGTGCAGGAATCGTTCATCGAGACAGGCGCGTTCCAATGCGGCTTTTGCACGCCCGGCTTCATCGTCATGGCCCGGCGGCTTTTGGAGCGCCAGCCCGATCCCAGCGACGACGACATCCGCCACTATCTATCCGGCAATCTGTGCCGTTGCGCGGCCTATCCCGAGATACTGGCCGCGGTGAAGCTCGCCGCCCGCCGCGGCAGGAGCGCATGAGCCAAACCTCCGAAGACTGGCCGGGCCGCATCTTCGCGGCGCTGAGGCGCGCCGGCGTGAGCCAGGTCGGCTATGTGCCGGATGCCGGGCACGCGCGGCTCATCGCGTTGTGCCACGCCGAGCCTGCGATGCGCGCCATTGTCCTGACGACCGAGGAAGAGGGCGTGGCGCTCGCGGCAGGCGCCTGGCTTGGCGGCGCCAAGGCCGCGCTTTTGATGCAGTCGAGCGGCATCGGCAATTGCATCAACATGCTGACGCTTGCCCGGAACTGCCGCTTTCCGCTGCTGACGCTCGTCACGATGCGCGGCGAATGGGCCGAGTTCAACCCGTGGCAAGTGCCGATGGGACAGACCGCAGAGGCGGCGCTGCGTCTTGCGGATGTGGCGGTCTATCGTGCCGATGAAGCAAGCGACGTCGAGCCCACCGTCGAGGCGGCGCTCGACCTCGCCTTCGGCGCCGAATGTGCGGTCGCTGTGATCCTGGGTCAGCGGCTCATCGGCCGCAAGCGCTGGTGAGGCCGATGCTCGACCGCCGTCACGCCGTCAAGATGCTGCTCGCCGAACGCGGCGAGATGCTGGTCGTGTGCGGCCTCGGCTCGCCCGTCTATGACGCGGCAGCGGCGGGCGACGACGACCGCAACTTCTATCTCTGGGGCGCCATGGGCGGAGCGGTGATGATCGGGCTGGGCTTGGCGCTCGCCCGGCCCGAGCGGCGCGTCCTGGTTCTGACCGGCGACGGCGAGATGCTGATGGGGCTGGGCTCGCTCGCGACCGTCGCCGTGCAAAGGCCGGGGAACCTCGCCATCGTCGTTCTCGACAATGGCGCCTTCGGCGAGACAGGGATGCAGGAAAGCCACACCGCGCGATCCGCGGACCTTGCCGCGATCGCCAAGGGATGCGGCATCCCTGAAACGCTCGACATCGGCGACGAGACCGCGCTTGCGGCCTTGGCGCGTCGGGTGCAAACCATGTCCGGTCCGATCTTTGCGCGCGTACGCGTCGGCGCCGACGAGCACGAGCGCGTTTTGCCGCTGCGCGATGGTGTCGCGCTCAAGCTGCGGTTCCGCCGCGCGCTGGGGATCGCCTGACTGGGGAGGAACAGACTCGATGAATCGTGCGATCTGGCTGCGGTTTTCTCTTCTGCCTCTCATTGCGGCAATGCAATGGGGGTGTAGCAGCGGCATGACTCCGGCGAGCATCCCTCCTTGGTACGAATCGCCGGCCGGCCTTACCGCGGCAACAGGCGCGACGGTGAGCAAGAGCGACAATCAGACCGGCGGCAAGGTCCCGGACGGCGACACCCGCGTTGTCACGGTGGACGGCCAGCAGGTAGACCCGTCGCAATGGGACAAGGTCATTCTCCCCGGAGGCCTGCACACGCTGGGGGTGATGTACAACGGCACGGGCGCAGCGGCGACGGTACCGATGCAAGTGAACGTGCGGCCGGGCAAAACCTATGAGGCCAAGGCGGTACGGACCGGTCCTTGCGACGCCGAGGTCTGGTTGCAGGGTCACGACTCAAATGAGACGCCGAGCGCCCATATCGAGACGCACCTGACGGCGAAGCCGTCCGCTTACGGTTCGTCGGCCTTCGCCGTCGCGTGCAATTAGCGTGCTGATGTAAGCGGCCGGGCGCCCCCGCTAGACTAAGGGACGAGTTCGTATCCGAACCGGCGGATCTTATCGAGGTTGCGGCCTTCGATCCGGATCAGCTTGGTGGTCGCCTCGCGCGTCGGGGCGTGCAGGTCGCCCTCGTTGTAGAGATGCGCCATGCCCGGCTTCAGCGAATAGTCGCGGACATGCCGCACCTTGCCGCGCTTGCCTTCGGCCGCGAGTTCGAGCAGCGCGAAGTCGCTCATGATGGTCTCGCCAGCCGCCTGGCCATAGATCGCCCAGGACGGTCCATGGTCGTGGGGGTTGCTCTTGCGCGCCCCCGGATACACGTGGGCGAAAATGCAGAAGCCCAATTCAGGGTCCTCGAACAAAAGCTCGCGCTCGCCGACAGTATCGCCCAGGTGGCGCGCGACGAACTCCTTGTCGAGCAGCATCTCGCTCACAACCCCGCACACTTTCTGGCGCCCCTTGGGACCCGGATCCGTGGCGAGGATGTCGTGGCAGCGGGCCGCGAATTCTTCGAGCGTATGGGTCATCCGTCGCTCTCCATTGCGAAATCTCGCGTCATGTTAGCAAGCCGCCGGCGCGCCGTCACTCGTCGCCGCCGTCCGGTACGGTTTCCTCGCCGGTGCGGTAGGGATTTTCCGGCATCTTGTCGCTACGGCGCTTGGTCCAGGTCTCGGCGCCCGTCACCTCCCAATCGCCGGCGACGGCGCGCTTGGCATAGCCCGACCAGCGCTCGGACCAGTTGCCGAGCTGATAGCCGTGCCACGGCGACGCAGAGCCCAATGACGGCAGCCCCAACTCCTGCCAGATCGCGCGCGCCCCTTCCATATATTCGCGCGCGGGCAACGCCAAAGGCGGCATCGGCCGCTTCTGCGTGGCGTCGATCAACATGATCGAATCCTGCTCGGTCGGTCCGTACTGGGCGCCCTGCGCGCCGCCGCCATAGGGCACCAGAAGCACGTCGCGGATCGGGTTCGACCGATAGGCGATCGACCACCATATGGCGTCGGTGCTCAAGGGATCGATATCCTCGCTGACCGCGATCACGACCTTGCCGCAGCCCGGCAGAAGGCTCGAGGTCGCGCGCAGGCCCCGCCACACTTCCGAGCGCGGCGTGTCGGGCGTGTACTGCACGAAGATCACGGGGCGCAGATTGGTCAGCGGCTCGTGCATCACGACCTTGCGCACACCCTTGATGCCGAGATGGTCCCTGAGATGCGCGAGGAACAGCGGTTCGTACGCGACCCGCTTGATGGTGCTCGATTCGCTTGGCGTCACCTGGCTGATGATCGAGCTGAAGACCGGCTTTTTCTTCATGGTGATGGCGGTGATGCGCATCGGCATGTTGAAGGCCTCGAGCGCGACATGGCCGTTGCTTTCGCCAAAGGGCGCCTCGGGCTCGAGACACGACGTGTCGATCAAGCCTTCGATCACGATTTCGGCCGTGGCCGGTACGTCGAGATCGATGCTGACCGCCTTCGCCATCGGGATGGCCTGACCGGCGAGCGCGCCCGCCACCGCCATCTCGTCCTGGTCGATCGCGAGCTTTTGCGGCGAGGTGAACACCACGACCGGGCCACAGCCGAGCGCGATGGCGATCGGCATGTCCTGCTTCATGGCGCGGTATTTGTGCCAATGGCGCAGCGAGCCGGCGCCACCCGTCCGCGTGTTCATGCGCACCACCAGCCGGTCCGGCGCCTTGAGCGCGGCGCGATACATGCCGACATTGCGCACGCCGGTCTCGGGATCGCGCGAGATCACCATGGTCGCGGTGAGATAGGGCGCCGAATCATATCCGGGCGAAGAGATCGGCACCGGCAGACGCTTCATGCCGCCGTCGGGGCCGCGCAAGGCGTCGTCGCGCAGCACCACCTCCTGGCACGGCGGCGACATCACGCGCACCGGCGGAATCGGATGCGCAATCGCGTCGAGCCAAGCGGGCCCGATCTCGTCGATGGGGCGGCCCATGCCAAGCGCATAAATCTGCGCCGACGCGGCGAGCGCGCCCACCGCGACCGGGATGTCATAACGCTTGCCGTGGGAATCGGTGACGTTGGTGAAGAGGAAGGCGCGCCGGTCCGCTTCGGGCAAACCGCCGAGAAACTGCCAGCGCACGAGCGGGTGGAGCTCGGTATCCTTGTTGATGGGACGATCGACACGCACAAGGAGACCGGCCGCGTCGAGCGCCGCCAAATGCTCCTGGAAATCGAGCCTGGGGCGGGCCCTCGCTTCGCTCCGGAGGGTCAGCGGCGCGATCGTGTCATCCATGGCGGCCTCTTTCGCAAAGCAACGCCAAAGATTGTCCCGCACCAGCGGATGCTTGTCCACGGCTCCCGGCTGCCGCATGCTTCCACCGTCGAGAATGGGGAAACGCGGGACATGACCAATGCGCAGACCATGAAGGCCGTCATCGTCGAGAAACCGGGCGGGCCCGAAGCCTTGACGCTGGTGGACCGGCCGATCCCGCAGCCCGATCGGGGCGAGGTGCTGATCAAGATCGCGGCCGCGGGCCTCAACGGCGCCGATCTAGGCCAGCGGATGGGGCGCTATCGCATGCCGCCCAACGCCACCGACATATTCGGCCTCGAGGCGGCCGGCGAGGTGGTTGATATCGGCGCCGGCGTTTCGGAGTGGCGGGTCGGCGACAAGGTCGCGGCGCTTCTGATCGGCGGCGGCTATGCCGAATATTGCGCGGTGCCGGCGGTCCAATGCCTTCCGGCGCCACGGCGCCTCAGCCTCGTCGAGGCGGCGGCGCTGCCGGAATGCGCGATGACCGTTTGGTCGAACGTGTTCGAGCTGGGCGCGCTCAAGCCAGGGGATCGGCTTCTCGTCCATGGCGGCGCGAGCGGCATCGGCACGACCGCGATCCAGCTTGCCCATGCGCTGGGCGCCACGGTCTTTGCGACCGCCGGCACGGCAGAAAAATGCCGCCGTTGCGAAAGCCTGGGCGCGCGCCGCGCGATCAACTACCGCGACGACAATTTCGTCGCCGTCATCAATGACGAGACCAAGGGCGCCGGCGTCGACGTGATCCTCGACATGGTGGGCGGCGACTATCTCAATCGCGACCTGACGATCCTGGCCGAAGGCGGGCGGCTCGTCATGATCGCGTTCAAGCTCGGCGGCAAGGTGCCGCTCGACTGCACCCTGGTGCAGGATCGCATGGCGATCGTCACGGGATCGCGGCTCCGGCCGCGCCCGGTCGCGGAGAAAGGGCGGCTCACCGCGGCGGTGCGGAAGGCGGTGTGGCCCCTGATCGAAGACGGCCGTTTCACGCCCGTGATCGACTCGACCTTTCCGTTCACCGAAGTCGCCCGCGCGCACGAGCGGCTCGAAAGCGGCGCCCATGTCGGCAAGGTGTTGCTGACGATGTGACGCCCCGGTCGCGGGCTCAGTGGTCGAACGTGCTCTCGGCGAAAATCTCGTCGAGCCGCATGACGCGTGGGGTCAGGCCCTGCTCATGCGACCACACCGCGGCGGTCTCGATCACCTTGCGGTTGGCGAGCATGCCGTGACGGATGATCGGCGCCGCCACCGCTTCCCGGGCCTCGCGTGGGATCGCGCCGGTCTCGAAATAATAATGGACATGCTCCATCCGCTCGGCGTCGGCGATCTCGGCCGCCCGGATGAACGCCTTCAGGAGATTGAGGACGACCCAAGGATATTTCTCGGCGATCTCGCGCTTCACGACCATGCCGTGATTGATCGGATAGATGCCGGTCTTCTTGAGGAAGCGCAGGCCTTCGGCAAAGGGATCGGGGAAGACCGACTTGATGTCGGGATGGGTGCGCAGGTCGGCCGTGCTGCGGTCGATGAGGCCGCCGGGCACGCTGGTATTGTAGTGGATCGCCGCCTGCAGCTCGCCCGACAGCATCATCGAGCCGATGCTCTTGTCGGGCGGCACGTAATGCAATGTCACGCCGGGCGGCGGCGCAAAGCCGGTGGCGCCGCCGTGGCTGCGCTCGGGCGGCCGCTCCATCCAATATTCCATGTCCTGCGATTTCACGCCGAACTCGTGCTGAAGCACGCCGCGGGTCCAAAGCGCGGCGGTTTGCTGGTATTCGGGCACGCCGACCCGCTTTCCTTTCAGATCCGCGGGCGTGTCGATATGCGCATCGCGCCGCGCCAGCAGGCCGGTGTGGAAAAAGCGCCGCGTCGTGAAGACGGGAATGCCGACCCAGCGCTCGTCGCCCTTGCTGCGCGCCATGAGAAGCGAGGAGACCGACATCTCGGACACGTCGAACTCGGCAAACCGAAGCTGCCGCCAGAACATCTCGGACGGGCCAAGCACGGTCGTCACAAGGTCGATCGCGTCGGGCTTCACCCGGCCGTCGAGCACCGGCCATGTCCGGGGATTGTTGGTGAGCGCGATGCTGAGCTGAAGCTTCATGCCGTTTCCTCCTCGCCTTGCCAAAGTGAGGCACGGCGATTTAAGTCCAGGGAACCTCAGCCCGCAACAGAGGCGGATCGCCGGCCCATGAAGCACCTTCTTCTCTCTTCCTGCCTCTTCCTTGCCCTCGGATGCGCCGCAACCGCCGCCGAGCCGATAAAGATCGGGATCGTGAAGACGCTTGCGGTCGGCCCGATCTTCATCGCCGCCGACCGCGGCTATTTCGCCGCCGAAGGGCTCGACGCCCGGCTTGTCTATATCGACGCGGCCGAGCCGATCGCGGTCGCCGCGGCGTCGGGCGCCATCGATTTTGGCCTGACCGGTCTTTCCGCCGGCTTCTACAGCCTTGCCGCACAAGGCGCGCTCAAGATCATCGCCGCCGGCAACCGTGAGATGCCGGGCTTCAAGAACGCGGGCTATCTCGCCTCGAACCGCGCCTGGGACGGTGGCCTCAGATCGATCCCCGCTCTCGCCGGCCATAGCGTGGCGGTGACGCAGCGCGGCGGCATGCTCGATTACGACATCGCGCTCGCGGTCGAGCATTATCATCTCGATCCGAAAAGCGTCCGAGTCCTGGCGCTGCAATCGAACCCGAACATGTCGAGCGCGATCGCGGGCGGCCAGACCGACGCGGCGGTGTTCCTGGTCACGCCGGCCATGGTGATCCTGGGCAAGGGCCAGGCGAAGCTTCTTGGCTGGGTCGGCGACATGGTGCCCTATGGGCAGGCGAACGCCGCTTTCGCATCGACCAAGACGGCGAACGACCGCCACGACACGGTCGAGCGCTTCCTCGCCGCCTACCGCAAAGGGGCGCGCGACTATCACGACGCTTTTGCCGGCGCGGACGAGGCGCGCCGCGACGGGCCGACCGCACCGGCGATCCTGGCGATCCTCGCGAAATATACCGGTCAGTCGCCCGAGCAGATCGACCAGGCGATCCCGTGGATCGACGCCGACGCACGGCTCGACGTCGCCGACATCGCGCATCAGATCGCCTGGTTCCACGACCAGGGCGAGGTGAAGGCCGAGCCCAAGCTCGGCGAGGTGGTCGATGCCCGCTATGCCGTACCGTTGCCCAAGCGCTAGCGCCTAGGCCCGGCCGCCCTCCCCCATATTCTCGCCGACGAAATCGGTCAGGTCCTTCCGCGTCACGTCCCGCGCGAACCAGATGAAAAGCGGACCGATCAGGAAGAACGACACCGCGAGAAGCGGCAGGCTCGCCGCGATCGAATTGTGGGTTGCGATGATCCCCATGATCATCGGCGCGAACGACGCGCCGGCCGTGCCGCAGGCGAACGAGGCGCCGACCGCGGTGCCGCGGATTTGCGTCGGGAACAGCTCGGCCGTGTAGCCAAGGCCGGTGCCGAAACTGCCGGTGATCAGGAAATTAGCGGCAAGCCCCACCCAGAACAGGCTCGACGCGCTGGTGAGCGAGCCCAGCCACACGAGCAGCACCGCGGCCGGGATCACGAACACCGGGATGACGATGCGCCGCCCGAACGTGTCGCACAGCCAGCCGCAAATCCAATAGGCCGCGATCGCGACGAACATCCAGATCGAGAGGTAGGAAGACGTTGTCTGGAATCCGAGATGCTTCTCGTTTGCCAGGAAGAACGGCATCCAGGCCGACCACCCGATCCAGGTGAAGAGATAGAGGAAGTAGCAGAGCGACGCGATCAGCATGTCGCGCGGGTAGTCGCGCCACGGCGACAGGATGTCGAGCTGCTTCTTCAATCCGGCCCGGACCATCGCCGCCGTCACATGGTCGAAGCGCGGACTTTCCTTGATGCCGCGCCAGACCCAGAACACCAGCAGCGCCGGCGCGATGCCAAGGAAATAGAGCCCCCGCCACCCGAACATGGGCACCACGACGAGCGCCGAGAGCGAGCACAGCATGTATCCGAATGGATAGCCGCCGACGAGACCGCCCAAGGCGGTCGCGCGCCATCGCCGCGGCGCCGTCTCGGTCACCATCACCATGCCGACGGGATTCTCGCCCGACAGCGCAATCCGCGAGAACGAGGTGAAGATCAGCAAGGTGATCCAGCCCGTCGAGAAGCCGGTCAGGCCGGTCAACAGGGCATAGCCGAGGATCGACCAGATCAGCACCGGCTTGCGGCCATAAAGATCGGCAAGCGCCGGAAACACGAACGTGCCGATGAGGCCGAGCCAGCGCGACACCGTCGTCACCGTGCCCATCGTCGCCGGCGTGATGCCCCACTCCTTGATGAGGAGCGGCGTCGCGAGCTGCATCACCGTCATCTCGTAGACGTCAAACGCCCAGCCGAGAATGCAGATCGCGAGAACGATGATGCTATAGGATGTCCACCTGTCGCCCGCTTTCGCCGGTGCCGCGGCAATGTCCGCTGTCGAGGTAGCCATGGTGCGCCTCCCTTGCGCTGGTTTCGCGTGACGCCTTTTTCGGCCTCATCGTTTCTTGGTCCCACCCCTGTCCGATCAGCCCTCCAGAAATCCCCGCACCAGGCGCGCCACCGTCTCCGGCGCTTCGAGGTGCGGCATGTGCGCGGCGCCATCGACGAGCTCGACGCGCGAGCCGGCGATGCGGCTTGCGAACTCGCCGGCATAGGCACGATTGATGATGCCGTCTTCCTTGCCCCAGATGATCAGGGTCGGCGCGGCGACGCGGTGCAGATGCTTCTTCAATCCCTTGTCCGGGATCGGCCACACGAGCTTCCCGGTGCAGGCCTGCGCCCACACGAACTCGACCTGGGCGGCGACGCGGGCCGCGGCGTCGTCGGGCGGAACCGAAAATCGCTTGGCGGCGGCACCGGCGGGATCGGCGAAGAGCGCTCGCAAGCGCTTTCCTTCCTCGAGCACCATCCAGTTGGTGACCGGCAGATCATCGCGCCAAAGCCCGACCGGATCGATCAGGACCAGACGAGCGGCACGCGCGCGAAACGTCGCCGCGAGTTCCGCCGCGACGAGACCGCCAAAGGAATGACCGACAAGCGCGACGCGTTCGAGGCCCAGAACATCCAGCAACTCGTCGTAATAGACCATGAGGTCGAGCCAGTTGTCGATCTTGTGCGCGGCCTCGTGATCGGTGCGGCCCGTCCCGGGATGTTTTGGCGCATAGACGCGGTGTGTCGCCGCCAACGACGCGATGAACGCGCGGTCGTGCCGGAGACCCCATGGGCCGTGGAAATAGACGAGCGGCGGTCCGCTGCCGCCGATCTCGATCTCGGTCTCTATGCCGCCTTGCCAGAGGCGGACCGGACGTTCCTCGAATGACGCCATGGGTGCCACCGGCTCAGGAAGCGGCCGCGCCCGCCATCGCGGCGACCTTGCGCTTTTGGCGCAAGCGTTCGGGCCACCAGCGATCCTCCCACTCGTCGTCCCAAAGATCCTCGATGTAGGGGAGCACCTCGCGGCAGAACAGATCGATGTTCTTGCGGCAAAGCTCGGTCGGCATCGACCCGAAATGGAGAAGCGCCAAGAGATGGCCGAGGCGCAACCGCTTCACCCCGTCCAGAAGCTGCTCGCGAACGCGCTTCGGGCTGCCGGTGATGACGAAGCCGCGGTCGACCAGGTCCTTATAGGAGAGCGAGCGGAGATTGACCGCGCGCGCCGGATTCTGCATCGCGAGCTGCAGCGCGTCATACTCGATGCAGCCGGGGATCGCCTGGTAATAAGACGGCGTCGACAGCAGGTTGTGGAAGAAATACTCGGCGTGCCGCGCATATTCCTCGTGCTCGGCATCGGTCTCCGACACGCCGATCAGCTGCAAGAAGCTGAAGCGGAATGGATTGGTATCGCGGCCCTTCTTGTCCACCAGCTCCCAGAACCGGTCACCCACCGCCTCGGCGTTGCGGATGCCGAAATAATTCAGGCTGCAGAAACAGTCGTCGCGCTCGACCACATATTCGGCGGTCGACGAGATGCCGGAACCCGGGATCCAGATCGGCGGATGCGGCTGTTGGATCGGGCGCGGCCACAGATTGACCATCGGAAGCTGATAATGCTTGCCGTTCCAGGCGAAGGTCTCTTTCGACGACCATGCCTTGACGACGAGCGAGAGCGCCTCGCGGAAGCGTTCGCGCTGGTCGATCGGCACGACGCCGTTCGAGATCGTCGCATCGGTCGGAAGTCCGGTCGGGAATCCCGCGACCAGCCGGCCGCCGCTGATGCAGTCGATCATCGCGTATTCTTCGGCGACGCGGGTCGGCGGGCTGGTCGAGGGGAGCGTCGAGCCGATCTGGATGATGGCGACGTCCTGGCCCTGGGTGAGCTTTGCCAACGTGGCACCCATCAAGCTTGGATTGGCCATGAAGCCATAGACATTCTGGTGATGCTGATTGGTGCAAAGCCCGTGCATTCCGGCCTTCGCCGCATAGACCATCTCGTCGAGCGTCCAGTTGTAGTATTGACCAACCTTGTCTGCGTCCGCGACATCGAACCAGCCGGGATCGATATAGGCCGAGTTGTAGCGCTGGGTGAAATCGGCCGGCAGGTCGCGATACGGCATCAGGTGGAACATGCAGACTTTCATGGCGTCTCACCCTTTATCGTTGGCGCGAGTATAAACCGGTCCGGCAAGGGCACAAGCTCGCCGGTCCTTGCTCGTCATTTCAAGCGCTGCGCGGCTTCCTTCACGTAGCTGAGGTCGGCGAGTTTCCTCACGTCGAGGTCGCTTTTCAGGAATCCCAGGTCGCGCTGCAGCTCGATGTTGGATTGCAGCGCATCGAGGTCGGGAAGCCCTTGCGGATCGTGATAGAGGTCTTCCTTGGGGATGTAGATCCAGCGCGCGAGTGCGGCGGGCGGCACCTTGCTGAACGTGGCGATGATCTGCACCACCTCGTCGTGATTGGCCGGGTCGCTGTACCAGCGCAGCTCCCGCAGCTCGTCCTCGAGATAATCGACGACCGCCGCGCGGTTCTTCTCGAGAAACGGCGCGCGCGCGGCCAGAAGCCCCATTTGCGAGCGGCCCATGGCTTCGCCCTGAGTGAAAAGCGGACGCGAATAAGCGAGAACCGCGGGATCGGCGGTAAAGGTCCGCAGCGCCGCGATGAGGTCCACCTTGTGGTCCGTCAACATCGCCGGCATCGCGGGAAACGGCGCCTCGATGATGGTGACGTTGCGCTTGTCTTCAAGCCCGTGCTTTTTGAGCATGGCGCGAAGGGCCATGTCGATGGCGCTGCCGGTGGCGTTGTCGGCAGCGATGTGGCCCTTCATGTCATCGATCGTGTGGATGGGACCGTCTTTCAGCACCATGAACTCGTTCGAATAATAGCCTGGGACACCATCCTGGAACTGGTCGGCGATGATGCGCAGGTCGGTCATGCCGGCGTTCAGGACCGCGGTCGGCACGGTCGAGAAGCCAAGCCCGACCAGGTCCACCTCGCCCGCCGCAAGCGCCGTGATCATCGGCGGCGAGCCCTGGAAATGGATCGGGTCGAGCTTGTAGGTCACGCCTTCGTGGCGCGCGAGGCCGGCCTTGCCGAACATCAGAAGCGGCGCGTCAGCGGTCGAGACGACCCATCCGACGCGCAACGTGACGGGATCCGCCACGGCCGCTTGCGCGAGCGCGCCGGCGCACGCCGCCGCCAGAAGCAACATCCTGATCGTCAGGGCGCGGCGCCAAGCCGCGGTCCCCTTGCCGTTCCGTTGAGCCACGCCGCATTTCCTCCGCCCGAGCAGGCGAAGCAACCTCAGCCGTCACGCGATGTCAACGCCGGTGCGTCGGGGATCGGGCGCCGTCGGGAAAGCGAGGGATTATTGGTTGCCGTAGCGGGAGAAGCTGGTGGAGCCTACGAGCTGGCCCATCTCCGGCATCATTCCCATCGAGCCTGCGGAAAGTCCCGGTCCGCTCATGCTCGGGTTTTGAAACGTCCCGGACGTGGGACCGGAGGGCCCAAAGCCGGAATTCGGAGTGCCCGGGCTTGCGGACAGCACCGGCACGCCATTCGATTGCACGACCACCTGGCCGCCAGCCACTTTGCTGAGGTCCTTGTCGTCGAGCTTCTTCAGATTCAAATCCTGAGCCAAGGCCAAGCCATGGGCGAGGACGAGAACCAAGCCGGCGTACAGAATGGTTGCAGGCGACCCCATCATTCGCACGTACCACCGCTCCTCAACCCTGTGGTGCTCATTAAGCAATTAACATGCCAAAATCTAACCGACTGAAATCCCTGTAACCTTGGCCAACGGCCGGCAGCCAACTGTAAAGCCGCTGATACAGCCGAGTGGCGCGCCGCAACATCACGAGCCCGGCGTGAAGGCCGAGACGCCAAGATCCTCGCGGCGATAGTGGAGCGTGTTGTTGGTGGCCACCAGCTTGCATGACCGCGGCCGCGTGTGGTCGCGCGGCAGGCTGCGGTTGCAGACATCCATCGCGTCGCGCTCGGCGGCATCCGCCGTCGGGCGGCCCCACACCCAATAGAATTTGAACGGGGAGTTCACGTCGTCCGGTGCAATATTCATGGCCATCGCGCGATTAACCGCTTGCTGGTCATATTGCTGCATAGTCGCGTTCCAGACGTCGAGCGCCGGCCAATCCTCGGAAGGAGAAGATGAGGAGCATCCGGCTACGCACAGGAGAATACCGACGCTCAAGATATTGATCGCGCGTGGCATGCGATGACTCACTCGCCTAGGCGTTGGCTAGTTTGTTGTTTGTCCCTTTTGTCGAACCCGCCGAACATTGTCAAGATCGATGGCCCAATGCGAAAGTCGATGATCGAGGATCAAGAGACACTCCAAGTGCTGACAGGATGTGGCTTACGGCTCGGCATGGTATGATGTGGCAATGGTGCGACAAATACGTGTATCGACGACAAAGGCGGCCCATGCCCTGAGGAAGGTAAGGATGCGCGTCAGGTTTCTGATAGCCGTTGGTTGCCTCGCGGGCCTCGCCTATTCGGGCGCCAATGCGGCGCCCGACGCCGCGTCGCCTCCGGTCGCGACGGACACCCAACCCTCGCCGGAAGCCGCGCAGCTGAAGGCTCAGGGCGACCACATGCTGGCGACGGGCGATCTGACGACCGCGCGGCTTTACTATTCGCGTGCGGCGGAGCTTGGCGACGCCGCCGCCGCGACGGCCATGGGCACCACCTATGACCCCGCCTATTTCGATCAATGGAGCGTGCGCGGGGTCGTTCCGGACCCGACCACGGCCGAAAGCTGGTATCGCAAAGCCATCGACCTCGGCGACAACGACGCCGTCGATAAATTGCGGCAGCTCACCAAACCGGCCGATATTCCCGAGCCGCCGGCGCAACAAGACGCCGGAACCGCCGGATCGAATGCTCCCGCCCCCGCACCGGCGACGCCAGAAACCTCCGCGACCGCCCTCACCCATGCTGATACGCCGCCGGTAGCGGTGCCGCCCATGCCGGCCGCCGGGCCCGGGAGTCTGACGCAGTCGAGCGTCGAGTTCATTCTCACCGAAAGCCACGTCAATTTTCACATGCTGCCGCGCGACGAATTCAAGGTCGACCTGCCGGACATCAACTTCGCGTGGATGACGTCCGACCAGGTTTTCGGTGCGGTCATCCAAGCCAACATGGCGGAATGGCATCCCGAGGACGCGGCACCGGCCTTCATCACCCGGATCAATTCCGGCTGCGCCGGAACCATCTCGATGAAGATCAGCGCGGTCGAAGAGCTGAAAGGCGCGACCACCACGCGCCAGGCCGAGTCCGAATGCGAGACCAGGACCGGCACCGTGAAGATCCATTACGCGTTCGTGCAGAACCACCCGGCCTTGACGGTCTTCATCGCCATGGGCGGCAACAGCGACGCCGCGACAAGGCATCGGGACGCGATCATGGCAACGGTACGCAAGATGATCCTGGCGGCGAATTGACGCCCGCCGGCCGACCCTATCTCCTGAGGCCGGACAAGACCGACGACATTTGATTGAGGACGTTGCGGGCGGCCATGGCGCTCGAGAACTGCGCCAAGTTGTTGACCGTCACGTTGAGCGTCGTCGTGGTCGACACGTTGACGCTGTTCAGACGGTTCGCGACGATCGTCTGAATGGCGTTGCCCGTGAGCTGCTGAGTCACCTGTATGCCGCTGGCGCTGCCGAGCACGGCGCTGAAATTCGACGTGTTGAGGCCGGTGATGGTGACGTTCGGCGTTTGCATGGGCGCGCCGGCTGACGCCGAGTTGATGGTGGAGGGGGCCACCGACGGAGCCGAGTTCGACCCCGAGGACGGCGCCACGCTGATGGTCAAAGGCACGTTCATCGCCACAGTCGAAGTCGGGCCTGAGCCTGTTGTCGGCGTCGTGGGCGAGGTCACTTGCGGGATCGTAAACGACGCCGAACCCGCGGTGGACGGCGTCGAATTGGAGACCGGGACCGTGTTCGCCGCCGCGCTGCCGATCGAGGGAACAACGGTCGAGACCGGCGTCGTGGTCGGAACGGTGACCGACGGCCCGGAACTCGGCGTGGTATTCGACGCCAAAGTGACCGTCGGCGCAACGGTCGGGGTCGGGACCGAGCCTGACGTCGGAGCGGACGTTCCGGTGAGCTGCGCGGCGAGTTGGCCCGCGGTAACCGCGGCCGACGGCACGCTCCCGGCACTCGAGGACGAGCTCGATGGCGGCGATCCGGACGCTGCCGCCGCGAGCGCGGTCGCGAGCGCGGGCACGGTCACCGAAAGCCCCGTGCCGGAACTCGGCGTGGTCGTCGTCGACGGGGTGACCGACGGCGTGGCCGTGGTGTTCACGGTGGGCGTCGTTCCGGTCGGCACGGTCGATACCACCGGAAGGCTCGCCAGCGCCGTCGTTGCCGCCGTTGTCGAGGATGTGCTGCTCAGCGCGGCCGTGGTCGAAGGGGTGACCGCGGGCACCGAAGCCACCACGGATGGCGCGATTGGCGCGGTAACCACCGGCGTGGTTGGAGCGGTGACCGACGGCGCGGTCGGAGCGGTGACCGACGGCGCGGTCGGCGCCACGACATTGGGAGCCGTCGGCGCGGTCACGTTCGGCGCCGTCGGTGCGATGACCTGAACCTGCGAGGCCACGGCCACCAGCTGACCCTGACTATTCATGTTGAGGGTGCTGGTGAGCTCCTGATTGCCCGCCACGGTGTCGAGGACCACGCCGAACGAGAAATCGAGGCCACCGGCCATCATGCCGCCGCGGAAGCCGCCCAGGTCCTTCGCGTCGATCCGGCTGTCGGCGAGCTTCCCCAGATCCGCCGGGGCCGGCTTGTCGACATGATAGCGGCTTGTCGGCGGCATCCCCGAGCAAGCCATGAGCAGCGCGAGCACCCCCGTCGAGGCCAGGAGACCTCCGATCAGATGCACCCTCGGTCGCGCCGGTATGGCCATCAGAAGATCCCGGATGGACGAATGTTGTTGAGGAAGCCGCCGATATCCTCGAGACCGATCGCGCTGTTGATGGGCGCCACGCCTTGGGCGGCCCAGTCGCGCTCGGGATTGAACGAGGCCTGCGCGACCGCGATGTCCGTGCGGATCAGCAGGACGATGCCGCTCCAGATCGTCTCGAAATCCTTGCGCGTCATCGTGTGCACGCCAAGCGCCGGATCGCCGATCAGCACCCGGTCGGCAATGATGCCCTTGATGATGACGAAATGCTTGTAGCCCTTGAGCTCGATCAAGGTGATCGCCGGGAGCTGAAGCTCGCGCAGCTTGTCGAGCGACACCTGGTACCCGTCGGCGGACATGCCGATCGAGGCGAGATACGCCTTCATGTCGAGCAGCGAGAATCCGTATTTCCGAATGTTGGCCTGATCGCCCACGCGATACATGGCCTCGAATACGTCCTGCTCGGTGTGCGGGCGCTTGTAGTGATAGGTGAGCAGGCTCGCGAGCGCGGCCGAACCGCAGCTAAAGTCGTATTGCTGCCGCATGATCGTCTGAAAGCGCAGCTGCTTA
>Ga0335073_10000832_pt1 | contig 40535 bp, 20 predicted proteins | sample Lox_Sample_22_FD_207093 | JGI IMG/M metagenome (GOLD analysis project Ga0335073, IMG submission 207093) | Soil microbial communities from Loxahatchee National Wildlife Refuge, Florida, United States - Lox_Sample_2.2 | ecosystem: Environmental > Terrestrial > Soil > Wetlands | place: USA... | reverse complement strand
AATTGTAAGGGTCACCAGCGCCAACAGTTAGTGCCAGCCCGTTTGCGTCAGTCGTATTCGGTCCAGAAAAACTCCCGCCACCCATGGCAATGCCGGCCGCAGCGCCGTTTCCCAAGATGTATTGGGCCTGTACCGAGTTTGCTATTATTAAACCACCCGCCACCGCCAAGGCGGTCATGAGCCATTTTGTGTTCAGTTTCATAAGTGTTTTTGTGTCTTTCGGTTTAGCCAATTCTTAATGATTTTCCACTGCTGAAACCAGTTCCAGTCAACCTTCTTCCGGCGCTTGAAGTTCAATCCCAAGCACCCGTTGGGTTCCCTCTAGAGCATGATTTCCATTGCGGTCACTTTAGCAGATTGAATTCCACCTGCCAGTCGCATGAAGTGGTGACATAGCTATGCTAATACTGCGTTTCAAGATTGGCTTTGAGCGCTATGACCTCACAGTCTGTTGAAATATCCGGTTTTAGAGGACTTAGGCTGGGCATGAATCCCCCGGGGTTGGCCAGCCAAGGAATTGTCCCCGCTTTATGCGACTATAAATGTTAAACAGACATGTTAGGTTGCGCATGGCGAGCCGTTATATCGGCACGATTGGATCGCGCGTTCGGCGGCAGCGTTGCAAAGAAAATATCCTGGTATGAATCCTAAAATGAGAACCAAAATGCACAGATCTTTTGGAAGAGAAACATTGATAAAACTGGCTCCTGAATTTTCCTGGAATAAGGATCGAGTAATTTTCCTGAAAGCCGGTTTTACTTTGATTGAGTTGCTGGTGGTCATCGCGATTATTGCCATTTTGGCGGCCATGTTGCTTCCGGCCCTGGCCGCGGCCAAGGCGCGCGCGCAAGGCGCGGCCTGTTTGAGCAACACGAAACAGTTCGGTCTGGCCTTCACCATGTACGCAAGCGATAACCATGATATTTTTCCATCAAACACCCCTTGGTGGCCCGCCCAGCCATCTTTCAATAAATTCGGCATCCCATGCGGCAAGGAATGGCAAACCAAAGTTAAGGGAAATCCGAATCCGGTGGCGAGCACGCCGGCGTTGTTGTTGGCTCCTTACCTGCCAAATAATATGGTCTGGGTATGCCCAACTCGGAAACGTGGTTTGTTTTACTTAGCTAACGGCTCAATGTCTGGACCTTGGGATCCGAGCATAACTGGCTTTCTCTCCTATGGCTTTAATGAGTGCAGAGTTTTTGGCGCTATAGATTCCTCTGGGATGATGCAAAATGCAATACAATTCAAAGCGTCCCAGGTTTTGAAGCCATCCTACACAGTGGCCATCTCCGACACCAGCGGCTCGATTGATCCCAGCGATCCAGGCAGTAACCCCAGCGATGGAGCCGCGTGGTTGGATACCGTTTGGGCGGGATCTTCGGGTCCCAGTCAACCGATATTTACGGGCAGTTTAGGAAATGCCCGCCTGCAAACTGCATACGGAAAGCACAATAATCGTGTTAATATTGTCTATGTGGATGGCCATGCCGCGCCATCATTGCCAAGCGCTCTGACTTGGGGACAGTTTTACGGAGTGTTTTCTTCTAACAGCAACTGTCCCACTTCTTACGGCTCGGTGGTCAGCAGCGCCCCAATCAGCAGTCCGGCTTATGATATCGTGCAATGGAGCGGCACGCCGGAATGACGCCTTTCCATTGCTGACAACGAACAAACCGCGCGAAATATTTGCAATAGGGCTCTCGGAAAAGGATGGCCCTGTTTGATCGTGAAACTGCCAACGACCGCGGTCATTCCATATTACTGACGTAAATATTTCGCAACGGCCTCCGTGCTGGACTGCACGTGGAGCTTTTCATAGATCCGGCGCACATGGGTGCGAATGGTGTCAATGCTGATGCCTAACTGATCAGCCGTCTGTTTATAGGTCAGTCCCTTGGCCATGGATTCCAACACCATTTGCTCTCTCGGTGAGAGACCTGCTTTTTCTTCAGGGATCTGGTTCGATTTCTGGAATGAAGCCACGACTTTACGCGCGATTGAACTCGACATTGGCGAACCGCCTTCATTCAGGTCTTTGATCGCGTCCAGCAGCTTGCCCGGCGTGGACCGTTTGAGCATGTACCCGCTGGCTCCGGCGGACAGCGCCCGGAAAATCTGGTCGGTGTCCTCGTAAACCGTCAACATCATGATCTTCATTTCTGGCACCAGCCCTTTCAACCGCCTTACGCATTCCACTCCGTTCATCCCGGCCATGTTGATGTCCATCAATACCACATCGGGCTGTTCCGCCGGCAAATGTTTTAGCGCGGCTTCGGCGCTGTGGTAGGCGCTCACGCAACGAAATCCCTCCGATCCATTCACAAACGTCGCGATGGACTGGCACAGTTCCGTCTCATCGTCCACAATCGAAACCGAAATGACGGATTTATTTTTCATTCACGTTCTCTGTTTGTTGCAAATGCATCCGGCTTGCCGTTTCCCCGCCGGGACCGAGCGATTTGCGGAACCTGGAAATTCCTAATGCTGCAAATATTTGGCGACGGCCTCGGTCCGTGACTGCACATGCAGCTTCTCGTAGATGCGACGGACATAGGTGCGGATGGTGTCAATGCTGATCCCCAACTGGTCGGCGGTCTGTTTGTAAGTCAACCCCCGGGCCATGGATTCCAACACCATTTGTTCTCTCGGCGAGAGATTGGCTTTCTCGTCGCGGATTTGCTCAGACTTTTGAAACGAGGCGACAACTTTGCGCGCGATTGAACTCGACATCGGGGAACCGCCGTCTTTCAACTCTTTGATCGCTTCCAACAGCCTGGCCGGCGTGGACCGTTTCAACATATACCCGCTGGCTCCGGCCGACAATGCCCGGAAAATCTGGTCGGTGTCCTCGTAAACGGTCAACATCATCACTTGCATCTCCGGCATCATCGTCTTCAATCGTTCCACGCATTCTATCCCGCTCATGCCGGTCAAATGAATATCCATCAAGACCACATCGGGGTGGTCTTGCGGCAGGTGTTTCAAGGCGGTCTCCGCGCTGTGATAGGCGCTGACACAGCGAAAGCCGGGCGAACCCTCGATGAAGGTTTGGATTGACTCGCGCAATTCCTTTTCGTCATCCACGATTGAAACGGTTATCATCGCCTCACCATTTTTCCACCGGTTGACTCAGGGGCAGGACAAATCGAATGGTGACCCCCCGCCCCGCCTGCGATTCGATGAAGCAACGCCCGCCGATATCGGCCAATCGTCGGGACATGTTGCGCAGGCCATTGCCCGTGGCGGCCCGGGAGTCCGCCGCGGGATCCAGCACCGATGGATCAAATCCGTCGCCATTATCCGAGATGACAATTTCCAGCGCGGCGCCATCATAAACCACGGAAACACTGATCTGGCTGGCGCGGGAATGTTTGAGCGCGTTGGTAAAAGCCTCATGCACGGCCAACAACAAATGATGGCGCAATTGCGAGGAAAGCGGACAGGGCGGCAACCGTTCAGGGATATCCACTTTGCATTCGATTCCAGTTTCCTGAAAATATTCCTGGGCATAATGACCGAGGTAGGAGGCCACGTGTTCCAGGGTGTCGTTTTGCGGATTGACCGCCCAGACGATTTCATCGAGCGAGTGGAGCACGTCACGGGAAGCGTCCGATATGGAAACGATTTGATGCTGCAATTCCGACGACACATTTTGATTTCTCCGGGCGTCTTCGCTCAGAAATGAAATCCGGCACAATTTGGCGCCCATCTCATCATGCAGGTCCTGGGCGATGCGGGTCCGCTCCCGCTCCAGCGCGCGTTCCTGCTCGAGTTGTTGCAATCGGCGCTGCAGTCTTCGTTTTACCGCAAAGCGGACGACGCCCACCACCAAAACCAAAAGCGCCAGGACGGACAAACCGAGGAACCACCACGTTTGCCAGAAGAATTTGGAAACGGTCAAAGCCAGGGTGGCGCCCGTTTCATTCCAAAGCCCGTCGGCGTTGCAGGCGATGACGTGGAAGTGATAGCTGCCCGGCGGCACATAACTATAAAAGGCGACCCGCCGGTTTCCCGCCTCCACCCAATCGGAATCCAGCCCTTCCAGCCGGTAACGAAAACGGATGCGTTCCGGCGCATCAAACCCAAGCGCGGTGTACTGGAATTCAATGCGATGTTTGCCCGGACCCAGTCTCAAAACCGGGTCAATTGATGTTGCCGTTTCAGGCGTTTCCGTTCCGCGACCGGCCGTCGTGCGAACCATCTGGAATCCGGAACTGGGAACGCCATCCACGAGGACCTCCTCCAGCAGCACCGGCGGCACCGGCATTCGCGACAAATGCACCTGGGGATCAACCACCACGACACCCTTCAAAGTCGGGAACCAAAGCTGGCCTGATCGGGATTTCAAACCTGCCGGACAGAACCCCCCTGAGCATTCCTCCGACAGCATTCCTTCCGCCCGGCCATAAACCTGCGGATAAACGGCGGGGATTTTGCCTGCCGCCAATTCCTCCAGTTCGGTTTTACCCACGCAATTGATGCCCCGATTGCTGCCCAGCCAAAGCTGGCCCTTGCCGTCTTCCAGAATTTCCGAAATGGTGTTGTCCGGCAGTCCCTCACGGGTGGTCAGCGTGGTGATATGGCCATGCCGCCACCAGCTCAGGCCGCCGCCAGCCGTGCCAATCCAGAGCGTGCCCTGGGGATCCAGATACAGCGCGCGGATCAGATCACTTCGCAACCCGTTACCGGTGTCCAAATGCGCGCCTATGCCTCCTTTAAATTCATACACTCCGTCGCCTTCAGTCCCGATCCACATGGCGCCGTTGGTGCCCGGAACTATGGCAGTGATGGCATGCAGCAGATTCGCCTGCGCCTCCCACTTTTCGTTTTCCAGCCGCCATATTTGGCCTTCCCGCGTTCCCACCCACAAGCCGCGCCCCTGATCCTCGCATAAAGAAACAATGTTCTCGCCGGGTAGCGGGAATAATTCCGCCTTGTCCGTCGTTTTCACCGGGTTACTGAAATGCAGCAGGCCGTCGGCACCCGCCACCCAGCAACTGCCATCGCGGGACGCCAGGAGGGTATTTATTTGCTGGCCCATGATGGACAAATTGGCGGACATGAGCCGGCTGAAACTTCTTCCGTCCCAGCGATACAAACCATCGCCCGGCTTGCCCGCCCAAATCACCCCCGGCGCAATTTCCGCCAGGCCGTTCACCGCGCCATAACCCAATCCCTGTTTCTGGTCATAGGCGAAAAGGTTCTTCTGCCGCAACAGATTCAATCCCACCTCCGTGCCGACCCATAAATTTCCGTCCCGATCCACCAACAACGACTCCACGGCGTTGTCCGAAAGGCCGCTGCTGGCATTGATCGTCACCAGTTTGCCGTCTTTGAATTCCAGCAACCCCTCGCTGACGGAGCCCGCCCAAACTGTCCCGTCCGGCTCCTCGCCCAGCGCACAGGCGTAGGAACGGGCGAAGTGGCGCGGGATTCGGTAGGGACGCCACTGCTGGCCATCGCGGCACAAAACAAAGTCATCCCCCGCCCCAATCCAGACCCTGCCCTGTCGGTCCACCAATAACGAATGCGGGTCCTGGAGCAATTCCTTGGTCGCGGCGCCGGTCAGCGGAATGAAGTTGCCGTCTTGATATTTGAACACACCGGCATCCATGGCTCCCAACCACATGTTTCCCTCGTGATCTTTGAACAAGGCGGTTACGGCCTTGCCTTTGAATGCCTCCGCCGCCGGGAGGGAGGTTAATCGCCCCTTCTGCCACAAAGCCAATCCGGCGTCCGTGCCAATCCACAGCCGGCCTTCCTCATCCTCTGCCAGCGCGCTGATGGAGTCGGAGGGCAAACCGTTTGCTGTGGTCAAGGCGGTAAAGTGTCCCCCCTGCCAGCGGATCAGACCTTCGCCGACACTCCCAATCCATAGCGACCCGTGGCTGTCGCCAAACAAGGTGCGCACCGGTCCGCTGGGCAATCCTTCCGGCAGGCCATAGGACACAAACCGCACGCCGTCGAAGCGCGCGACGCCGTCGTCCGTTCCCACCCACAAGTAACCGTCGCTGGTTTGCGCCAGTGCCCGGACGCGGTCCTGCGGCAGGCCTTGTTCGCTCCGCCAGGACTGAAAAGTAAACAGGGGTTCTCCCTTCCCCAATTCGCGATTTTCCATCCCGGCCTCGTTGCCGTTCATGGTCACCAGATCGCCAAAGGAAGTCGCAATGGCCATATCGCTGAAAATCCAGCCGTCTCCGCCGCCGCCGTGGCGCAAATGAATTTCATTGAAGGTGGCTTTGGCCCTGAAGCGGGTGATCAAATTTTCCGGCTGGGCCGCTTCCGTGGCACCGGGACCGAGGTCCGGATTCAGCCACACGGTCACCAGATCGTCGTCACCGGGAATGTACTGCACCTTGAAGACGATGGTGCATTCAATGCCCCGGTGCGGATTCTCGTAAATGATCGAAGTCCCCGAAGTGGAAGGTTCCGGCCGCGAAGAATGCAAATCAATGTAGTCCGCACCTTCGTGGGATTGTCCGGTGGCATCCGCCCGATACGCGCTGTACGCCCAGGCTTTCAGGGCGTTGCCGATTCCCAGACGCTCCTTGTCACCTTCATACAATTCGAACGCGGCGAAATACTCTTCCGTGCTCGCGTCCGAGAGCGGGTCCACGTGCACTTTGAAATAGAGCGTGTTGGTGGAAGCATCATCCTCCTTCACCGCGCCGCCCAGAATATCAAACCCCGCCCCCGTGTCGTGAACCAGGGTCGTGCCCAAATCACTCCACAACACAACCGCCTTCGCGGCATTAACGCCGGCCAACAGCCATAGGACCAACAACCATTTTAGGCAACAACGGATCATCTCGACCGGGGCAAAACACCTGTGCTTTCCCCGGCGGCCCGACAAGGCAACGGGCAAACTGCAGGCCTCGGCCCGGCGGGGTGGTGTAGCATGATTCAATTCTATGCCGAAAACAAAAGTGCAGCCAATAAATAAATTGGCAGAACCAACCGGCATCGGTTGGACTGGCTCGCTCTGGCGGGGCCTGCCGCCAGACAGGAAGGGAGCCCTTTTCAACGACCCAGCGTCTGCCCCAAACTCGCCTGCGCTTCCTGTCCGGGCGCCACTGGCGGTGAGGTTGGGGGATGGAAAGGTGCGCGCGGATGAATCGTATTCGCGGTTGTATATTCCTTGATCACGAAGTTGGTCGAGCTGTTCTGGACATCAGCGATCTGGGAATTAACGATGGTTACACTGCCACAGGCATCGTCACGAATCCACAAAGCATGGCGCGAATCCGTCCCGATTCCGCAGTTGGGGATGCTCACGTTTTCGAGGCGGGCATTGGACAGTGTGCCCTGACCATGTTTGCTGCCCGGAGCCACAATGCTTAATCCATCGGAGAAACTGTCTTTGATGTCAACGTTGCTGATGTCCACGCCCGAAATGCTGCGGCGGTCCATACAGAGCTGCACGGCGGCGCGCCAGGCCCAATCATGGTCGAATCCGCCACTGCGAATGACCTCGCAGTCCCGGACCACCGTCGTTCCGCTGAAATTGTTATCAATTTTCCGGCTCGCATCCGCCGTCGGAAAAGTCGTGCTGAGCAGGATGCCGCAACCGGGTGAAATATCCGTAAAAAGGCAATCCTCGATACGATTGTTGGCGCCGCCATAGATCGCCCCGCCATTTGCAAGGAACGGCAATTGGCCGGTGCAGTGGCGAAAGACGTTGGAGCCGGGCGCGGGCGCCTGTTGGACGAAGCTTTGATCGGACGCCGCGGGCCACATGGCAAAACAATCGTCGCCCGTGTTCCGGGTCGTGCAATTCTGGACCACGCAATTGCGCGTATCCACGCAGAAGTTGATGCCATCGGCCAGCGTGTCGCGCAGCCGGCAGCCGTCCACCACCACGTTGCTGCAAACGTAGAACCACATGCCAACCTTGGTATGCTCCACCCACAGGCGCGAAATTGTCGAGTTTTCACAATGCGCCCCCACAATCCCGTCATTGGGTTCGTTATCATTGCGATAGTTCAATTTTCCGATGATTGCAAAATCAGCAAGATGGATGTTGTCGCCGGTAAGTTTGAATCTCACCCGCCGCTTCGCCTGGTCATAAAGTTTGTCATCGCCAACAAACGTAGTGTACCACATGCCCGCTCCCTGAATCGTCACATCGGCAGGCACAACGATGTCTCCGGTCAGCTTGTAATCGCCGGCGGGTACCCAGACGATTTTGCCTTCTTTCCTGGCCTCAGCGATGCAACGCCTCAATGCCCTGGTATCGTCGGTCTGGCCCGTGCCGCCCGCGCCGAAGCTGGCCACCGAAAGCGAATGTGCCGGCGCAACCAGCGGCGGTGCGACCTTCTCCAAATCAACCAGATCCACAATGCAATACACGACAGGGTCGTCGGCCTTTTGCAGCCGAATCACATCACCCCGGGCAAACGCCAAGCCTTTCAGGCGGACTTCGTTGTAAAAATTCCTCGGCTTGCCCGCTTTGGGGTCGTTGGTAAATGGGTATTTACCGTAAAGCCACGAGTAGCGGGACGTGACCGGCAGTTTTCGGATAAACTTTCCGTTCTGGTAGAGACTGAGTGTCGAGTCGAGTCCACTGCCCTCCGGCGAATCCGGCAGGCTGTAGCGCACCACCATGGCGTTGGCGGGCGATTGCACGATGAACTCAATGTACTGCCCGGCGTCAGCCAGCTTCACGCATTTCTCCCCGGAGGACTCCGTCTCGACCAGGAAAGGGTCGTACTTGGGACCCAAAACTGTTCCGGTGGTTTTCATATCCTCGGCCTCATAGGTCGTCCACGGCATTTCCGCCCCGATGCCGGCCCGAGCCGTACTCGAACAAATTAACAGGGAGAGAAGAATTACGGATTGGAACATTGAAAAATTCATTATAACTTCTTTCAGCCGTTCACACCATGAGCAGGCTTCTTCATTCTAGTTTGCCATAGGAAACAGGTGACAACAGTCACATGAATTGGCGACATCGTTTTGTGCATCCCTGCCCCGGCTTTCGCTTTTTACCGATATTTCACAACCAAACGCTTTCCCGGCGCGCAACCAAGTGATTCCCCGGACACGACGAAGGTACGACTGCATCTATTGTGCGCCTTCGCAACTATCGTCACTTCCCCGGGGGTGATTTTTACACGAAACTCGTCCCCTTTATAGAACATGTTGAACTGCAAACTCTTCCATTTTTTATATAGCCGCGGATTAATGACAACGCACTCTGCATTGGCCTTGACTCCTCCAAAACCCAATATCGCCGTCATCCAGGCCCCGCCGTTTGCCGCCGGGTGAGAACCGCCGATAAAAATGGTTCCCACCTGCGTCTTATATCTGGCTTCAATATCAATTTCAGCCGTTTTCAGAAAATAATCGTAGGCCCGGTCCAATTTGCCTATGTCGGCGGCTACCATGGCATAGGCACAGGCGCTGAGACTGGAACCGTGCTCGGTGCGGGGCTCATAGTATTCCCAGTTTGCCTTCTTTATTCTGTCGGAATAACAATCTTTAAACAGGTTCAGCATCATGACGACGTCCGCCTGTTTGATGATTTTCGTCGGTACGGCCAATCCCTGGCCCGCCCCCAGGTATTCATCGGGATGTATCATCCGGGCCTTTAAGTTTTCAATCGTGGTCTCTTTCAGTTTGTAGTAGGCGTCGAATTGCTCAATCACCCCGGTTTTTTCGTCGGGTTGCGGAAGGTAAAGCAAGTCCGCCGCTTCCACGAACAACGGCAATTCGCCGGCGACATCAATTTTCTTCACCAGCGCTTTGAACCGGGCCGGATATTTCTGTTTCAGGTAATTCACCGTGGCATTTGCGATTGCGAACGTGTTTTTTGCCACCATGCTGGTGAAGGCGTTGTTGTTGACGCGTTCGTGGTATTCGTCCGGCCCGATGACATCCAGAATTTCGTACCGGTTTTTGTCTTTCTTGAAGTAAGCGTAGGAATAGAAAAAACGGGCGCATTCCAGAATGACTTCGGCTCCTCCTTCGAGCAACAGGGAGTCGTCGCCGGTAACCTTGAAATATTCCCACATCGCGATGGCGACATCGCCGCTGATGTGCACCTGTTTGTCCCGGAAGTGAGTGCGCAAATCCCTTTTCGTGAATGGATCTCCGATGTTGAAATATGTGCAGGCGTCGTCGCCCGATTCCTGGCTTTCCCAGGCATAGAAGGCGCCTCGATACCCGGCGCCTTCCGTTTTGGCTTTTCGGCGCGCGCCATCCAGGGTTTTGATGCGATAGCGCATCAATTCAACCGCCTTCTCCGGACACGTGTATAAAAAAAACGGGAACATGAACATTTCGGTGTCCCAGAAGACAGCTCCCTTATAGACCTGCCCGGACAGGGCGCGGGCGGGGATGGAGTTGGCGCTGCCGTGGACCGGGGCGACCATTAAGAGTTGGAATATGCTGTACCGGAGGGCGCGTTGGGCTTCAACATCACCATCGATTTCCACGTCGCAAGATTCCCATTTCTTCGTCCATTCCGCGCTGTGGCGGGCCAGGCATTCTTCATAACCGCCGGCTTTCGCCGTCTGCACACATTTGATGGCGGCGGCGCTGACCGAGGTATTGACCGGGTCGTTGTCGGTGAAAACCGCGAAGTACTTGTCGAAGGTGTAGGTCTTTCCTGCTTCGACCTTCAGGGTGATACATCGGAGGCTCTTCCTGCCCGCCGTCTTTTGGGTTTCTTTTCCGAAATTGAGATCAACGGCTTCGGCCACCGCGACGCGTTTGCCGAGTTCGTGGGTGGCGCCGTGAACCAGCAAAACACCGTCCCGCGGCTGCGCCTCCAATGCCACCAGGTGCGGCCCATTCAGGTCCCAGATGTTGAAATCAATCCCGGTGTGGATTGTGACTCGCGCCGCCCGATTGCAGGTCAGGCTGAATTTGATTACTCCCAGATGCGGATTTTCAGCGCTCAAAAAACGCGTTGACCGGATGGTGAGCGTTTTACCGCGCGACGAGAATTCCGTCTCCCGCTCAAAGGCGGCGTTTTCAAGGCTCAGGCTTTGGCGGTGGCGGTTGATCCGGGTGGTGAGCGCGTCAATGATTTTGCCGTCGAGCGTCACCTGCGTGAATCCGCCATTGGGGGCGTTGACCGGTTCGCGCCAGGCATGGCCGACCTGGTCGTAGAGGCCGGCCAAGGTAATTCCCACTCGTTCGTCCGGTCCAAATTCATCCAGCGTTCCTCGATAACCCATGTATCCATTCGCAAGCTGGTACACATTGCCATTGCGCATGATACTTTCCTTTTCATTGATGAACTTATCAATGTGAACCTGCCAGGGATTGTGCATTGGAACCTTTTTCGCTCTTCGAATCTTTGACAAACATCATCAGGAAGCCGGAGAGAATCATCGCCACGCCGCCCAGCACGATGGCATAAATGGCCTGTCCGTGAAATATGGTATGGACGAGCAATCCCAGAATGGCCGCGGCCAGAATCTGCGGGATGACCACGAACAGGTTAAACATGCCCATGTACACCCCCATTTTGCGGTGCGGCACGGCGCTGCTCAGGATGGCGTACGGCATGGTCAGCAGACTCGCCCAGGCGATGCCCGAGGCAATCATGGAAACAAGCAACCACTTGGGATCCTTGAAAAGAATCATCGAAATCAAACCCAGTCCGCCGATCAACAGGCAGACAACATGCGTTGTCACCCGGCCGATTTTCCGGGCCAGGAAGGGAAGGAGGAATGCAATGATTGCCGCCATGCCATTCCAAACCGACCAAAGCACGCCGACCCAATTGGCCCCCTCATTGTACAAATCGGACTTCGCATCTGTGGTTCCGTAGTGGTAACTGGTCACCGCCGAGGTGGTGTAAATGAACATGGCAAAGAGGGCAAACCAGGTAAACACCGTCACCAGAGCAAGTTGTTTCATCGTGGCGGGCATGTTTTGCAGGTCGTAGATGATTTCAACCAAGCCATTCACTTTGCCGAGTGAATAGCGAATGGCAGAGGCGATCTGCAATACACCATAAAAGGCAATCCCGAAGGTCAGGATGAAAAGTCCCTTGTCCCAGTGCAGCGCGTAAACGAGATAGGACAAGATCAAACCGCCAGCCAGCAAGGTTGTGCCCGCGGTGTAGTAGTTCCGCGTGGCCAGTTTGATGTCGGAACCTTCCTTGGCGGCGGCATCCGTCTCCTGCGCGTTGAATGCCTCCTGTTCCTCGGGTGAGTATTCCTTCACGGAAAAAATGGTCCACAAGACCGCCAGCAGGAACACCCCACCGCCGAGGTAAAAGGACCATTTGACCGACGGCGGTATCTGGCCTTCGGACGCGGTATTGGCAATGTGCAGCCAATTGGCAAACATGTAAGGCAACGCCGAGGCCACCACCGAACTGATGCCGATGAAGAAAGTCTGCACGGCAAATCCCGTCGTTCTTTGCTCGTCCGGCAACATGTCGCCGATGAACGCGCGGAACGGTTGCATGGTGACGTTGATGGACCCGTCCATCATCCACAACATCCCGGCGGCCACCCACAGGCTGGGGGAATTCGGCATGAACAGCAGCGCCAGGGAGGACAATATCGCGCCTCCCAGGAAATACGGCTTGCGCCGCCCCAGACGGTTCCAGGTCTTGTCGCTCAGATGACCGATGATGGGCTGAATCAGCAGGCCCGACACCGGCGCGGCGATCCAGAGAATGGGAATGTTTTCAACCCTGGCGCCCAGGGTTTCAAAAATCCGGCTCATGTTGGCATTCTGCAGGGCAAAACCAAACTGAATGCCCACGTAGCCAAAACTCATGTTCCAGAGTTGCCAGAAGCTTAATCGCGGCTTGATTTTCATTTTAATCTGCTCAGGGTTTTCGGGTCGTAATTCACCTCGACACCGGCTTTGACCCGATTAGCCGGTTAATTTTATCCACGGTCAGTTCCGCCAGGTCGGCCACCACAACATCCGCGCCGTTGTCTTTTAATTCACGGGCATTATTCTCCCTGGCCACCCCGATGACCAAGCCAAAATTACCTTTCCGACCGGCCTGAACACCGGAAACCGCGTCTTCAACGACGATGGCGCGATGATGTTTAACCCCGAGGTTGTCACTGGCCGTGGCGAAGATGTCCGGTTCAGGTTTGCCTTTTAATCCCAGTCCGGCTGAAACCACGCCATCAACGCGGGTCTCAAACAAACCGGCGATTCCCGCCTTTTCCAGGATGGGCAGGCAGTTTTTGCTGGAGGTGGCAACTCCCACCTTGACCCCTTCGCCCAACAATTCCCTGATGAATTTTATGGTGGAAGGATAGAGGGCAACCCCCTGCTCTTCGAGCAACCGATTAAAAAATTCGTTTTTCCGATTCCCCAGCCCGCACACCGTCTCCTGCTTTGGGTCATCTTCCGGTTTGCCAAACGCAAGGTGAATGCCTCTTGATTTCAAGAACGCATCCACCCCCTGGTATCTGGGCCGGCCGTCCACAAACGAAAGATAATCGCCGGCGTGGGTAAACTCACGAAACGGTTCATGGAATTTTTTCTCCCGGTAATGAAGATATTCGTCAAACATTTTTTTCCAAGCCAGCGAATGAACGGCAGCGGTCCTGGTAATGACGCCGTCCATGTCGAAAATCACCGCATCAAAATTCAACATATCACGTTAATAATACAAAGCCCCCAGCTACATTCTGATTCCGGCGTCAATGGCGGTTGCCTGGTAATTTGGCGGTACCAATCGAAAACGCCCGGCGGCCAGTTGGGAAGACAAGCTGCTCCGGCTAAAGACCATGTGTAAATTGTGAATAAAACGTGCCCGAATTTCGTACCGGTCGAAAGTCGCATGAAGTGGTGACGCCCAATGTGCGCAATCACCATGGAGGTCCTCACGGCGGGCGCTGCCAGGCTGATTGAGTGGCGAACTGACATTAAATCCACGCGACCTTAACTGCGGCCCGAATCATAGTCGAGCCGCCTAAGATAACCGAGGATTTAAAGTTTTCCCCGCGATTGAGTTTTTGAGCACTAAGCCTCAATGTGGCGCAACGCTTTCTTCATCCGCCGGGCTCGCCAAGTTTTTCCCGGGGGTTATTGATAACCGACCCGATAAAATCGGTTGGTTCCCGGAGTTGAATCAATGACAGTCTGCTGTACGTCGTTTCCACCAATCGCACTGCCCAAATTCAACCAGCTCGGATCCGTCAGGGCGTCCTTGTATTGCAGTTGATAGGAATGCCAGGACTCGGTGGGGAAGGTAATCGAAGCACCCGCCCCGTACAGGGCCGCGCTGGCGCTGAAGGTCGGATTCAACCAGAGGTAGTTGGCCGTGGCCGTTCCTCCGAAGCCAGGACCATAAAGTGATGGGCCAGTGCCATTGATGATGTAATACAACGCCGAGGTGCCGCTTCCGCTGGTATTCCCGGCGATATACACGTTAATCATGTCGTGAATGTTGACCTGTTCCGAATTGGTCGGGGTCTCGATCGCGTTGAAGGCACTGATGTTGGTGCAGTTGATGAACACCGCGTAAATGCCCAGCCCGTACGCCTGGTGACTGGTGACCTGGTCGGCAACTTTGTACGACGCATAACCGGGTACACCGGGCGCTTCAGACCAGGCATCCTGCGACGGCGGATCGTATGGTAGCTCCGACTGGTAGAAGTAGACCCGTCCCCAATTGCCATTCCACAATGTTTGATACTGCTCGTGATGCTCGTTAAACAGCCCGTACATGGTCACATAATCACCGTTGACGATCAAACCGTTGTTACATGGATTTTGAGTCCAGCCCACGCCATTACCGTGGTCGGCGCGCCACAACCAGAGATTGTCTCCGACGACATCGTTCGCGTCAATTTGGAGGCAACTCAGGGTCGAACCGGCAGCCGCACCGCCCACGCGCATAAAGATGTCGTACAAAAATATCGGGTCGGTTGCATGCCTCACCGAGCTGGTGCCAGAGCCGACCTGCAATAGCGTCGGCGATTGCACCGGGCCGGCGTCAAACAACAGCCCGGCCACTTTGACACCATCCACGTCCGATATCGTCAGGGCGGGAGTCCCTGTTTGAGGAATCAACGTCGGAAAACCAAGACCGAGGATGACCGTATCGGGCCGGGTCACCACCAGACTGCTGTTGAGTTGATAAACTCCAGGCGTCAGGATCAGGTTCAACCCCGCGTTCAGGGCGGTGTTGATGCTGTCGGCCGTGTCCGTATCGGATTGCGCCACATAGAACTGACCGATGGGAAGGGACACCCCGGGTGTCGGGCCATTCGCCCAAGTGGTGCCGAAACTGTTGGTTTGCACGGCCGGGACCATGACGGCATAGTTCCCGTTGGTGTCGAGGTACAGGTACGGCTTCTCCGCAATCAAGGGCGTGTTGGTGATAATCGTATAGACTTTCGTGGGCCAGGTACCTGCCGGAGGATTGGAAACACCGACAAACACCATGTTCCAGACGCCTCCCGACCAACTGCCCAAGATGTCGTTTCGGTCGAGCCATTGTTGCTGTGAAATCGAGCTCATGGTGCCGTCCACCTTGGAATCCGACATGAAGCCGCCGCTGGAAAAGTTTCCATCCGTGAAATTAGCCAGGTCCAGCGTGCCCAGGACATGCATGCGGCGGAGTGCAGTCCCCTGGGACACAGCCCACATCATGTAATCGCTGCTATTGGTCGGAGACATCGCAAAGTTTTCGGCGGACCGCCAGAAGTTCACGGTCGCGTTCTCGTTCACCAAAACTCCGTCAGAATGCAAATAGCCATTGATGATCGTGTCGTCCGGCATGAGTCCCAGTCCCAGCAATTCGGTGTAGTAACCCACGTTGATGTCCAGATCGGGATAATTCCCCGGCTTGAACAGGAGTGCGTACCGCTGCGTGCCAAATTGGTTGTATTTCATCTGGGCAAAGACGGAATCTATCTGGCTTTGAATGTTGGTCATCGTTGGGTCAAAGATGAGTACATTTGGCCCGAAATCCGGGATGGGGCTGACAATCACCGTCCGGGTAATCGTGCCCGGTGTACCGTCAGCGGTCGTCGCGTTATACGTGACGGTGTACGTGCCCTGAACGGACGTATTCACCGGATTGTTGGAACTTACAGCCAAGCTGGCCTGGGCACACAGATCATACGCCGTCGCCCCGGCGTCCACATACGGATTATTCAGCAAAACCGTAACCGGGCTGGTCCCGTTGAGTGCCATGACGGGCGGTGCGGTATGCAAAACGGTAGTAATCGTCGCGGCATTGGTGAGGGAATTATAAGCGTTCTGGGCAATCACAGTGTAATTGCCCACGCTGGCATCGGTCGGATCCACCAGTATGTAGCTGGCATTGGTGGCCCCGGGAATCGGATTGTTATTGTTGTCATACCACTGGTAAGTAATCGGCGGGAGGCCGCTGACCGTCGTGGTGAACGTCACATTGCTGCCGCATTGCGGTGTGACGGAGGACGGCACGATAACGAGATTTTGGAGAACGGGATTAACCACCATCACCGCGCGTGTCACACTGCCCTGAACTCCGGCGCCGGTGGTGGCGGAATAGGTGATGTCGTATTCACCAATCGTGCTGGTATCTACGGTGCCACTGATGGTCACAGCCAAGTTGGTACCCGGGCAGGTGTCATAGGCCGTCGCTCCAGGTTCCGTGTAAGTGCTGTTGAGCGCAATAATAAGAGGGTTGCTGCCATTCAGGGTTATGAGCGGAGGAGCGGTGTCCGTGGTCAATAGAACCGCCGAATTAGTAAGCGTCCAGGTCGGGCCGGTGGCCACAATCCAGTAAGTGCCGCTGTCGGACGGATGGGTGCCATTCAGCGTGAGCGTCGTGTCGGTGGCACCGGAAATCGGTTGAAAAGAAGGATCATACCATTGATAACTGATGGCCCCAACCGCCGGGCTGGCGACAAAGGTGGCCGAATCACCGCAGTTATTGGTGATGCTGGCGGGCGAAATACTGAAGCCCACCGCGAGTTGCAGGTTCTGACCGTTGACGACGATTTGGGGAACGGAACCACCGGCCAGTCCCTGCCCCGTGATGACGGGCGCAGGCAACGATCCGTTGACCGTAAAACCGTTGGTGGCGGTCATCAAAGTATAAGTTCCCGCCAGGAGCGGCGCATTGGTCACATTTACGACGATGGCGTTGCCGTTCAAGGTCACGCCACCTTGAATCTTAAGCACACCAGCGGTGACACTGTTGCTGTTGGCATTGCCCGCGACGGTGAACCCAGCTTGTGCGCCGGGTGCTAGAATTAAGGTGCCGGGACCATTCGTGGTACTGGCCGCAATGGTCGCGGTTCCAGTCCCACTGATGCCTCCCGACAGTGTTTGACCGTTGAAAATGGTGAAAGGAGAAGCTGCGGAAATGTCGAGCGTCGTGCCGGAAGCCAGGGTAATGCCTGGCGTGTTGGCAATCGAACCGTTCGTGTTGATGATCAGCTTGCCGCCATTGACCGTGGTATTGCCGGTGTAGGTGTTCGTGCCGCTCAACGTCACGGCGGCGTTGCTTGACAGAATCAGGCCGCCACTATCCGTGATCGCGCCATTGAATTTCTCGGGACCGTTGCCATTCAAACCCATGATCGTGAGCAGATGTCCGCCGTTATCCAGGTTGCCGGCAAGGGTCAAAGTGTATGCGTTGGGAGTCCATATCCAGGTCTGGTCGGCGCTCAAAGCGATGTTGTTGTTTATCGTGAAACTGTGAACGGCTGCCGACCCATTCAAGCTTCCCGCACCCAACGTCAGCGTGTGGCCTCCCGCGGTGTCGGTGATGGTGACCGCGCCATTGGCCGCCATGACCAGCCCATACCACGTCGCGCTGCCTCCGATGTCCACGGTGCCCCCGGTGGAATTGGTGTCCCACTCGCCAATTCCGTCGACGGCGGGCGGACCGGCGGGACTGGTGCCTCCTTCGATGGCCGTCCAACTGTTGGAGGAGTTCAATGCCATGGTGTTATTGAGTTTGTAGAACACCTTGGGCGGCACGTTGAACAGGGTGCTTTGAACCGGGCTGAACCCGGAGGCGCTGGCCGTCAGGTAGAGGCCGTAAGAAATCGGTTGGATTGACAGATCGCTGAATGTGGCTTTTCCGGTGGCATCGGTCACTTGCGGGTTGGTGCCGGAGAGTGTCCCGGCGCTCAACGCCAGCGTAACCGTGGCGCCGCTTTGCGGGACGGCATTGCCATATTGGTCTTCAATTTGAACCACCACGCCGGGCAGCGTCACATTGACAGGAGTGGTCACCGGCTCCGAGGTGAAAACAATTTGCGTCGCCGGGCCGGCCACGAACGTTACCGTCGGCTGCGCGCTGATGACCGTCCCGTCAATCGTGACTGTAATGGTTTTGGTTTCGGCGACGGTGGATTGAAGTGTGCCGGTGGTTTGGCCGTTGACATCGGTTGGACCGGGTTGCGTGAGAGTATTTCCCGAACCGGTTGCGGACAACGTCACCGTCTTGCCGGACAGCGGATTGCCGCTCCCGTCTATGGCCGTCACGGTAATCGTCGAAGTGGAAACGCCATCCGCCACCAGTCCTGAATTCGGACTGGCAATCGCGGTGGACCTCGCGGCACTGACACCTTGTGCGGTAAAGGTAACGGTCGGCTGCGCGTTGATTTGGGTGGAACCAATCGTGACGGTAATGGTCTTCGTCTCCGCCACGGTGGATGTGAGCGTCGCCGTAGTCTGACCATTCGCGCCAGTGGGAGCTGGCGTGGAAACGGTGTTCCCCGAACCGCTCACGTTCAGCGATACGGTTTGATTGGTCAGCGGGTGGCCGTAATCGTCCATGGCCGTAATGGTGATGGTGGAGGCCGTAAGGCCATCCGCAGCCAGGGTGGTTGGGTTCGCAGTGGCCGTGGAGGCGGTTACGCTGACCGGGCCGGCGACGAAGTTGACCTTCAAAGAAGCCGAATTGGTGGCCGTGCCAATGGTGGCAATGTTAGTGCCGCCTAATTTAGCCGTGATTGTCGCACTCCCAAGGCCGGTGGCTGAGGTGAGGGTCGTCTGGTAGGTGCCGTCGCCGTTGTCGGTGGCGGAGCCAAGGGTGCCGAGGGTTGTGGAGAAAGCAACCGTGGCGCCGCCGGAGGTCAGGTTGACGCCGTTGATATCGCGAGCCTGCATGGTAACGACGGAGGTGCTCGTTCCGCTGGCGACGATCGAAGCGGGATTGGCACTGGTCATGAGTGAATGGGCGGCGTTGGCCAACCCCGGCAAATTGCTCGACGGCACCACCTGCGCCCAATTTGTGCCGAGCCGGACTTCGTCCCAGGATTGGCCGAAGGTGGTCTCGTTGCCGTTGCACGAAATGGTGAAATTCGCCAGATAGGTCAGGTGATACGAACACGTGACGGATGCATCCGACGAGGGAGCACTGGCCGCTCCGTAGCTCGCGCTGCTGGGATTGACCCAGAGGTCAACGACATCACTGCTGCCCGGGTGGAAGGTGTAACGGGCCACGATCAACACCGTGGTATTCGACGCCGTAGCCGAGCTCTCAAACTGCGCGCCGGTATTGGTCGTGGAATCAGCATTGATCCCGATGTGGCCGGTGTGGTCTAGGAGCAGGGCCAGACCGGCATGCGCCGGCAGAAGCGCGCTGCTGCTGGTGCCGATATTGGTCGAGTCGAGAAAGGCAATGACTCCCGGGGTGGTTGTGGGATACGCGTTGACCTGGTACAAAAATGAAACATAGACGGTATTGCCATCGGTATTGGTTTGGGCGGTGAATTGGGTGCCGGCGAACCTCAAGGCCTTGGCACTCCCGCTCACGCTGTACCCGGCGGAAGGAACAAACCCGGCCAGGATCAGATTATTGGTTGTAACTTGAATGTTGGCCGTGGCATAGCAAGTTTCCCACACGGTTGACGAGGCGCTCGCCAGCCCGGTCGCCGGGTTATAATCGAAGCTGTCATAGAATGGCAAAGTCTGAATGACCTGCGCCCCGGGCGCGTGCTGAACGAGCAGGAACAAAAAAACCGATACGAGACCAAAGAGGGAACGAAAATATCCGTCAACGGAATGAGCGCGCTTTTTCATAAACTGATGGCAAGAGTTAATCGGGGGTCGCTGATAACAAGTAATTTGCGAGATTTTACCGTCACGGCTCAGTCAAAATCATCCCTCTTTCGAGGGAGATATAAGGCACAAAAATCAATCCCGTTGATGTTTTGAAATCGGATGGTTGCGGAAAAATGCCCCCGGGCGCTTGCCATTGACATTCCGATTCGGGCGTGGCTCATTGTCCCGGCAACCGCTCATCCACCGGGATGAGGTTTTTTAAGCGTAACATCAGCCAAACAAAATGTAAGCACGTGAACCTTCGGGCTTGGAAAATTCTGAGAGTCGCAATGGGTGTGGTTGCCTTCGTTTGGCTGGACCAGAGTCTGTCGCGCTCATCTCCGCAATCAAACGAAGTGCTGACCAACGCGGCGGATGTGCTTTCTCTCTCCCCCGAACAGGCGGCAAGAGGAGAAGCTGTCAGAGTGATTGGTATTGTCACCGCCGCCGTGCCGGAGTGGGAGGGGCGGTTTTATGTCCAGGATAAAACCGGGGGAATTTTCGTAAACAACCTCGGCCATAAATTACCGAAGCCGGGAGATTGGGTGGAGGTGGACGGCATCACTGCGCCCGGTCCCTTTGCGCCGATTATCGCCTCGCCACGATGGACAAAATTGGGAACCGCGCCGCTCCCGCCCGCCAAGCCGGTCACGGTGGAACAATTGATGGCCGGGGTGGAAGCGTGCCAGCGGGTGGAGATTTCTGGAATTGTCAGGTCGGCGCAGCTTCAAGACAACCGGTTGGTGATTAACCTCATGTCCGGCGGATTTCGTTTGCGTGTCCTGGCCCCGATTCCCCCCGGCGTGGACCCGCAATCCCTGCTGGCCGCGCGCGTCCGGGTCCGGGGCACGGCGGTCACGCTCTACAATGCGTCGTTGCGACAAATGGTCACCGTTTGGGTTTACGTGCCCGTTGGCAGTGATTTCACGGTTGAAAGTTCCGAATCCGCAAATCCCTTCAACCAGCCATTGATCCCGCTCAACAGCATCGTGCAGTATCGCCGCGATAATTTTCCCGGCAAACGGGTTCATGTCAAAGGCGCCGTGATTTACCAGCGGCCGGGCGCGGATTTGTTTCTGGAGGACGAGAGCGGAGGGCTTCAGGTCCAAACCGGACAGACGGAAACCTTCGCCCGCGGCGATATGGTGGAAGCGGTGGGATTCCCCGAGGTGGAAAATTTCCTGCCGGTGTTGCAGGACGCATTTGTCAAGAAAACCGACGAACCCGGCGTAAAGCCGACGCCGCAGGCCGCGTCCCTCAGAGGCATCGCGGCCGGACTGCATCAAGCCGATTTCATAACCCTCAAAGCCAAGGTGGTGGATCGCATCGTGCGCCGAACCCCTCCGCAGATGGGGAAATTTGGACAGCAAGAAACAATTTTGATGTTGCAAAGCTCCAATGTCATCTTTACCGCCCAACTGGACGCGCCCGGCCAATCGCCCGAACTGACCACCATTCCCCTCGGAAGCACCGTCGAAATCAACGGAATATGCCTGACCAAAGTTGACGAGCTCGGGAAAGTTGAGTCCTTTCAAATATTAATTCCCACGCCCCGGGACGTTCGCATCCTGGCGAGGCCAAGCTGGTTGACCCCACAGCATCTCCTGATTTGTGTCGGTGTGATTGTTTTTATTTTGATTCTGATTTCCAGTTGGACGATCGCGATTTCACGGAAAAACTCAGCCCTGAATGTCCTGGTCCGGGACAAAGAGAAGGCGCAAACCGAATTGCAGCAGGCGCATGACCTGCTCGAAGAGCGGGTCAAGGAACGGACAGCTCAACTCAAGTTCGAGATGACCGCGCGAAAGGAGGCCGAGGTCCAGTTTAAAGCAGTCCTCGCCGAACGAACCCGCCTGGCGCGGGAACTCCACGATACACTGGAGCAAAGCCTGACCGGCATTGGATTGCAGTTGGACACCGCGGGAAGATTGTCGGCAAACCAGCCAGAGGCTGCCAGTCACCATCTGGAACTGGCGCGTAACTTGATTATCCAAAGTCAGACGGAGATTCGGCACTCCATCTGGGATTTGCGGTCGCGGGAACTTGAACAATTTAATCTGCCTGATGCGCTGTTGCGGAATGCCAGGCAGGCTACCGACGGCACGAACATCCAGGTCGAGGTCGAAACCGAAGGAGATGTCCGGGGGCTGTCGGAGATCGTGGAGGGCAATCTGCTCCGGATCGGGCAGGAGGCCCTGACCAATGTCATCAAACATTCAGGCGCGAGCCTGGTGAAGATTGAACTCGCATTTGGCCCCCAGGAAGTAATCCTGCAAATAACCGACAACGGCTGCGGCTTCGACACGAGCAACGGTGTCGGTCCGCAAAAAGATCATTTTGGCCTGCTCGGCATGTCGGAGCGGGTCAAACGAATTCAGGGCCGCTTTTTCCTGAGGAGTTCACCGGGAAACGGCACCAGCGTGCGCGTCGAAGTTCCCGCCAGTTTGCCGCCGGAAGCAGAGACCCCCAGTGTGCCAGAGGAATCCGGGATCATATGAAAAGGGAGAAGCCAATTCGAATACTTATTGCCGACGATCATTATATCGTCCGCATCGGGCTGGTCGCGCTCGTCAACACCGAGCCGGACATGGAAGTGATCGCGGAAGCCGCGGACGGCGCGCAGGCAGTGGAGTTTTTCGGACAATTCCAGCCCGACCTGGTGCTGATGGATTCCCGGATGCCGATGAAGAACGGCGTTGAAGCAGTAAGGGAGATTCGGAAGAAGAATCCCGCGGCGCGCGTGTTGATGCTGACGGCTTACGATGGGGACCACGATATTACCCGGGCTTTGGCGGCCGGCGCCCAAGGATACGTTCTGAAGAATTCCACCGGGGATAAATTAATTCCCGCCATTCGCGCCGTTGCCGCGGGGCAGAAATGGCTTCCCCAGGAGGTGGCCGGCCGGTTGGCGAGCCGAAAATCGTTTGAACAACTCACGCCTCGCGAAATACAAGTGTTAAATGAAATGGCCAAGGGCCTGGCGAACAAGGAGATCGCTGACGCGCTGAAAATCACCGAGTACACCGCCAAGGATCACCTGAAAAGCATCATGGCGAAGCTTCGGGTGGCCGACCGGACTGAGGCGGTCACGGTGGCGATTCAACGAGGGATTATTCAGTTGTAAGCATCACACCCGCAATGTGTTGTGTCCTTCTGAACGCTGGTCACGATTGTTCTTTATCCCTCGAAAGAGGGATGACGCGTCTCACCGAAATCCGTAAAAATGACCATGCACGTTCCCCGCTCGCGTCGAGGTGACGCCGCGTTGATGGGGAATTTAAATCTGAAGCAAGATGTTAAGCATATGAAACAAACCCTATTCATAACTTTTGGTCTAACTGGTCTGCTCTCGCTGCAAATAGCGTCTGCGCAATCTCCAATTTACCGCGAGGTGTTTGGCAACAACACGAGCAGCAATCTCGACCTCAGCGCTGTCGGATGGGCTGGAGCCTGGGGCGGGAACGGCGCAAATTCGCTCACCGCCCCTGCGAACAATTTCGGCGTCTCCACCGCAAACGGCGACCCCCAGACTCTGGACAACATCAATGCCGGCGGTCCGGCCACATCCCTGGTCAAGGGCTTGGCGTTCACCAGTGGCGCCTTCGCGGCTGGCACCAACTGGCTTGCCTACACGACCGGTTATACGGTGAACACTGCTCTTACGCCGATTCAGGACATCTCCTTCTACGCCGGAAACGCACTGAACAGCACCATGGGAATCGTTCCCGGGGAACGCATTGCCGTCCAGATTGACGGGAATTGGTATGCTACCAGCCAGGTATTCGGCAACACCAGTGGCGTTTCTTCCGCCGCCAATTTCGGCACCCAGGCGGTCCAGGTTGTTTTCAACTGGACGACCGCCGCCAGCGCCTGGGATTTGTTGACCTTCGTCCCGGGCACCACACTGGCGCTCGGCAGCGCGTTGACCTCGCCCCTTCCGGGGGACAACATTACCGCGTTTGGACTGTATTCTGACGCACAGGCCGGTACTCCCGCGACCCAGCGCTTTGATACGTACCAAATCGACAGCATTAGCGTTCCAGAACCCGGCGGCGCGCTGCTGGGATTGCTTGGTCTTGGACTGCTGACGGGTCTCCGTCGCGCCCGTAAAGCCTGATCGGTTGACGAACCAATTGTTTTTCTGTCGGGGGCGAACGGGTTTCGGTTCGTCCCCGTCGTTGTTTCGGGGAACCGAAACCATGACTTACAACAACGCCTCCCCTCAAAGCCTGTACGTCTTCAGATCACTGGTGCCCGGCAAACTTGGATACCGCCGCGTGACCGGCAAGTTATAGAAGTTAAAGAAAGAAAGGCGGTCAACTAAACCGGCAATTTCTTGAATGCGAACAATCAAATTTTTGAAAAATCTAAATTATGAACCACAACTTAAAATCCGGCCGTTTCTTTGGCAGTGCCGTTTTATTTTACCGAAGTATGCTGCTGAGCGGATGGCTCGGCTTCGGTTTGTTGATGACGGCGTCGGCTCAGCCTTATAATCCTCCAGCCAACAATCGCGTGGATGTGAATCTGGATCCGGGCTGGCGATTCATCGAGCAGAATGTTGCCGGAGCGCAAGCCACCAATTTTGACGATTCCTCCTGGACCGGCGTGAACCTGCCGCACACGTGGGACATTCCCGACGGCCAGTCCTATCCGCCGGCCAACTACTACACCGGCATCTCCTGGTACCGGACCCATTTCACGCCGGATGGCAGCTACACCAACCGCCATTTCTTTCTGAAGTTTGACGGCGCGTTCCGGGTGGCGGACGTGTATCTCAACGGAAATTACCTGGGCGAGCACGACGGCGGTTTTGCGGCATTTGTCTTTGACGTGACGCCCTACCTCAATGTCGGCGGCGACAACGTGCTCGCCGTCGAGGTCAACAATGCCATTAATACCAATATTCCACCGTTGGCGGCGGACTTCACCTTCTGGGGAGGCATCTACCGCGACGTGCATTTGTTGGTGACAGATCCGGTGCAGATTTCGCCGTTGGATTACGGCTCGTCCGGCGTTTATCTCACCACCACCAGTGTCAGTTCCAACTCCGCCAATCTCCTGGTTACCACGGTGGTCTCCAATTCCACTGCCTCGGCGCAGACGGTGATGGTTCGCGCCGTCGTTACCGACGCGGCGACAAACATCGTAACCATATTGAGCAATGTCGTGACGCTCCCGGCGGCGTCAGTCTCAAACGTGACGACGAGCACGGTCATCGCCAATCCGCATCTGTGGAATGGCCTGTCCGATCCGTATCTTTATCAGACGTTCGTTGAGTTGTGGAACGGCACAAACGCGGCGGACGTGGTCGCGCAACCGCTCGGCTTCCGGTATTTCAGCGTGGACCCGACCAACGGCTTCTTCCTCAATGGCCAGCATTATGACCTCCACGGCGTCAACATGCACCAGGACTGGCTCAACTGCGGCTGGGCGCTGACCAATGCGCAACGCGACACGAATTTTCTGTTTATCAAGGAAATCGGCGCGACGTTCGTGCGCCTCTCGCACTACGAACACAACGATTACACCTACCAGTTGGCGGATCAAAACGGCGTTTGCCTCTGGAGCGAGATTCCGCTGATTGATTACATCACGACCTCTGCCGCGTTCACCAGCAACACGCTTCAGCAATTGCGCGAAATGGTCCGCCAGCGATACAACCATCCTTCGATCATATTCTGGAGCGTTTATAATGAAGTCACACTGAGCATGGGCGATCAGGGCTCCGGCACCCTCAGCACCACCAACCTCATCAGCCAGGAAGTGCAACAGGTGAGCCAGGACGATCCAACGCGGCTTTCCACCGCCGGCGCGAACACCAGCGACAACGATCCGTCCACGCTTTACACCCAGGTCATCGCCTTCAACAAATATTATGGATGGTATTCCACCCCGCTCAACGGCATCGGCGCCTGGGCCGACAACTTTCACGCCACTTATCCGAACCGTTGCGTCGGCGTGAGCGAGTACGGTGCGGGCGCCAGCATCTACCAGCACAGCGAAAATCCGACTTTCCCCGCCAACACCGGTTCCAACTTCCATCCCGAGGAATGGCAAAACATTGTCATTGAAACCAACTGGCAGTCGATGGCGGCCCGCCCGTTCCTCTGGTGCAAGCTGGTGTGGACGTCGTTTGATTTCGCTTCGGACGGTCGCGACGAAGGCGACACACCCGGGCGCAATGACAAGGGCGTGATCACCTACGACCGCGGGGTGCGGAAGGACGCGTTTTATTATTTCAAAGCCAATTGGACGACCAACCCGATGGTTTATATTACCGGCCACACCTTCACGAACCGGCTCACCAACTCCATCACAGCCAAGGTTTATGCCAATTGCGATACGGTCGAACTCTTTCTAAACGGAGTTTCGCAAGGCGCTACCGCGAGTTCAAATTGCATTTACACCTGGCCGTTGGTCTTGCAGTCCGGCACCAATACCGTGCAGGCCGTCGGCACCAAAGGCGGCAGCAACGTCACCGATTCCCTGATTTGGTTTGCTCCGTCGGCGCCGCCGGCGCCGCCCACGGCCGCGATCACCAACCCGCCGTTCCCGACGGTTTATCTGTACAGCACGAATGTGACCTTGCAACTGGCCGCCACCGCCAGGGACAATCAACCGGGTTCACCGCCTCCGATGACGACGGATTGGATTCAAACCTCCGGCCCGGGCACGGTCACGTTCGGCAACACCAACGCGCTGAGCACCACCGCCACCTTCAGTGCCAACGGAGTTTACGGTCTGACTTTTCAAGCCATCAAAGGGGCGCTGGCGACCAGCGTGCCGTTGACCGTGGTCGTCGGCAACGTGCCGTATGGTCCGACGCTGACGTTGCGTTATCCCTTTGATGACGCCGGCCCTGGTACGACGACCCCCAGCGACACCAGTCTGGGTTCGGAATTGAATGTCCCGCTGCAAATGATCAACGCCAATGGTGCGAGCGCCGACCTCCACGGAGCGGCGGGTTCCGGCGTGGCCGGGCTGACCAATCCGAACCGCGCGTTAAATCTTTCCCTGAACCCCAACCAGGGGCAAACGGGAGGCGCCAGCGGGAGTTTTGCCGCCGTCACCAACTCGGCCCTTGGTTTGGGGAACGTCACCAACTTCGTGGTGACGTGGTGGATGAAACAGTTGTACTACCTGCCGGCAAATTACGGTCCGCGCATGTTCATCCTCGGCAGCAGCTTGAACGACGCGGACAGCGGGACGGCCAACAGCATTTCCATGAAGTGGCAGGATGCCTCCGATTGGTATTTTTACGTCAACACCGTTCAAGCGACGGCAAGTTTTGGCTCCCGACCGCCCACGAACAGTTGGATGTTTGTGGCGATGGCTTACGACGGGACGAACGTGACGCTTTATGAAGGCAGCGACCAAAATTCGGCGAGCCTGGTCAGCACCACCGCCGCGGCCGGTCAGGCGGTGACGCTCGACAGCACCGCCGCCTTGTTTTTGGGCAACCGCCCGGCGCGGAATCGTTGCTTCGCCGGCTGGATTGACGACTTCCGCGTTTACACCGGTTGGGGCGACGCGAGTTTCGTCGAAGGCGTCCGGCAATCGTCGGCGGGGCCTGCTGGATTGATCGCTGTGCCCGGCAACAGCCAGGTCACCTTGACTTGGAACGCCTTGTTGGGCGCGACCAGCTACAACGTCAAGCGCTCAACTGTTAGCGGAGGGCCGTACACGACGATTTCAACGCCCGGAACGGTGACGGGGACATCCTATGTTGATAACACGGCGGTTGGCGGGACGACGTACTACTACACCGTTTCCGCGGCGACCTCATTAAGTGAAGCGAGTGAAACCGCCAATTCAGCCACCGAAGCGAGCGCCACCCCGACCTGCACCACGCCACCCGCGCCGACCGCCGGCTACAACAGCCCCATTTACGCAGGGATGACCTTGAATCTAACGGCCTCGACCGTGCCAGGCGCGACCTATAGCTGGACTGGGCCCGGCGGATTCGTTTCGACGGACCAGAATCCTTCGATTACGAACGTAACCGCGGCAGCCGCCGGGATCTATAACGTAAGCGCGATCGTTGGCGGGTGTGCTTCGGTGCCAGCCGCAATCACGGTAACGGTCAATCCTCCGGCCACCCTGTCTGTCGAGGCATTAAACGGCAGTCTGATCCTGGGCTGGCCCTACGGCACGCTCCAATCCGCCACAAACCTTACCGGACCCTGGGATGACCTCATGGGAGTAATGTCGCCGTACACCAATGTTCCAGGCGAGCCGCAGGAGTTCTTCCGGGTCAGGCTGCAGTAGCGCGGAAAGTCAAGGGAAACGGTTGCGCTTATATTTTGGTAACGCCTTCGCGAACCCATTGGACCGCGTGCAAAATCAACTCGGTGGAATTTTTCAGGTTGAGCTTTTCCTTGATCCGGTTGCGGAAGGAATTGATGGTCGTAATCGTCAGGTTCAATTCCTCGGCGATCTGGCGCGTGGCCTTGCCTTCTCCCAGCATCCGGAAGACCTCGAGTTCGCGGTCGCTTAACGTTTCGATCGGCGACACTGGCTGACTGGTTCGACTGCCGAGCATGAATTTGGCGAGCATCGTTGCCGACATCTTTTCACTTAAATGAATATCCCCACCCAACACCTTGCGAATGGCAACTTTGACCGCCTTGGCGGGTTCCTGCTTCATGACGTAACCCATGGCACCCGCGCGCAGGGCGCGTTCGGCATAAAGCGATTCTTCGTGCATGGAAACCACCAACACCGGCAAATCCACAAACTCCGCCTTGATGTTTTTAATGAGATCAATGCCGGTGGTGCCGGAAAGGGAAATATCGGCAATGACGAGATCCGGCTTCTTCTCGCGGATTTCGCGCATGGCTTCATCGGCATCCGCAACATCGCCGCACACGGTCAGGTCCGGCTCACGCTCAATGAGCTGACGCATTCCATCCCGGAACATGGCGTGGTCGTCCACGAGGAACACGCGGCTCCGCGCTGCCGTTTGGGAGCCTCCCAATGGTTCGGCATTTGTGCTGGCGGCTAAAGACATCATTTTACGAGTTCACCGGCAGCTTCGTTGGACGCATAAAAAGCACACGTCAATTGTGTGCCCTGACCCGGCGCACTTTTCAAGTCCAATGTTGAACCAATCACGCTGGTGCGGTAGCGCATGATCCGGATACCCATGCCGGTGGAACTGCCGGGCGACTGGAAACCGGTGCCGTTGTCACGGATGGTGAGCACAAAATGGTCGCCATCGCGCGTGATGGAAATCAGGATGCTGGAGGCTTTGCCATGTTTGACGGCATTCAGAACCGCCTCTTGGATAATATAATACAAATGCAACGAAACAGTGCTGTCAACGGCGAGGAACGATTTGTCGCACGAAAACTGGCATTGTATTTTGAACAAGCTTTCGGCGTTGGCGGCGAATTCTTCAATCGCCGACACCAGGCCGTTTTCCTCCAGCCGGACGGGGAACAGGCCGCGGGCCACCCTGCGGGTTTGGGTGATGGTCTCATTCACGAGACCGCCGATCCTTTCCACCTCGGAAGATTCGGTCACTCCCTTTTCCTGCAATTGATCCGCCATGATGTCCATGCGATAGGCGATGGCCGCCAGTTGCTGGCAGACACCGTCATGCAAATCGTGGCCAATGCGCCGTTGTTCGCGGTTGCTGATTTCCAGAATTTCGCGTTCCAGACGCTTCCGTTCGGTGATATTGCGGGCCATGCTCTCCACCTCGGCATTTTGCCCGGCCTGACTGACCAGCCGGGCGCTCAATTCCAATCGGAGGCGCTGTCCTGAGGCACTCATAAACTCCCATTCGGCGGGTGGCAATTCCGCGCCCTCGATGACCTGCTCAAACCATTGCCGGGCGGGTTCGCGTTGCTCTTCCGCGAGAAACTCGACCAGATTCTTCCCCAGCACCGCCTCGCGGGGGCGCTGCAAAAGCCGTTCGCCGGCTTTATTGATGGAAGTGATGCGGCCATGCAGGTCATTGGTAAACACCATGTCATTGGCGTTTTCAAACAATTCCTCGTAGCGCTGCTTCAGGCCGGCTTCGGTCTGAAGCTGGTCACGGATGATTCTGGTTTGTTTATGAACGCGCATTCGCAACACCACAACCCAGACCATGGCGACCAAACCCATCCCGCCGAGGACGCCGACGGCCCAGAACAGCTTTTGCAGGTCCCACCACGGCGGCCATTGCAGGACTGAAATGTCGCCCGGAGACCGCATCAGGATGCGGAATGATTTGGCGCGCCAGGCCTCTCCCGCCACCCAGGAGCTGCCGGTTTCAATCAAACAAACCCCGGTGATGGCCACCTTGCTGCCATTTTGCAAATACGCGAAATCAACGCCGGGAGAACTGCTTTCCAGATACGCGTGGAAAATGACCCCGCCGGGAGTTTGCAGTACCAGAAATTGATCGGGGCTGTGCCGCGCCCGGTCCAGCACCGTGGCTTCCATGCGCACCAGCCGGCAGTCATGGGTTCCTTTCAAGGCTTCGTCGGAGTTGATTGAATCCGGCGTCGGGAGCGGACCTGACCCGACTTTGCGAAAGATTGCATCCTGCAATTCCGGTGTGTATTCCCCCTTGGCGGGAAATCCCAACACCTCCACCATGTCTCCGGGAAGGACTTTCTCCGAGTCCATGGTCTTTACCTGCAATCCTTCCGTTTTGTCCTCAATGTATAACAAGTCTCCGACTTGATAAATGACCGTTCCCGCCACTTTAACCCGGTGGCCATACGGGCCTTGCGGGGTGAACTGCAACAGCTTCTCAATCGGTTGCGTTTCGACGTCAAACGGGTTGCTCGCCGCGGCGATGTCAATTGCCAGATCTGTCGGGCGAGGGACCAAAAGCCGGATGTCGAACAGTTGCCGCTGGCGATTGAAACGGGTGACGCAAACACCGCGTACCGTCACTGTGCTGTCCACCAAATCGCCGCTTTGCGCCACCGGCAATTTGCGCGCGTAAGCCGTCAACCGCCCGCCGCCGGTGGCAATCTCCACAAAATAATAACCGCTGGTCTGGTCAAAATAGGCGGCCCGAACAATGCCATGGACCTCTACAAACTGGCTGTCCTCCTGTCCGCTGGCCAGTTGCTCGAAGGTCACGGGTTTGGCGGCCGGAAAAACTTCACGGCCAAGAATCTGGATCCGGCGCGCCAGCACGACCGGTGCATATTCACCGGGATCCGCTTCTCCCGTTATCTCCACCAGTTGCCCCGCTGCCAAAGGCGGTTGTTCGGTCAGGCCATCCACCGAGAAATAAATGCCCGCCGTGTCATCCTGCACGAATTGGAAGTACTGACTGGAGTCAAAGAATGTCACCACGGCCCGCAACTGCACTGGATAGTGATTGGTCGCCTGTTCCGGCGTCAATTGCCGCACCTGCCCGGCGGTATGCAATTCGAGAGGGGCCTTCTGACCCTCCGAAAACAGACCTCCGCCCATGAGAACAATCACCATTGCGACCGGCTTCAATTTTCTGATCCAGCCCATGACGGTTTCCGGAATTTCGTGGAGGTTATGTTTTGCGCATTCTTGACTCTCTCCAGCGTACGGAGGCGAGGCAATCTTGCAAGCATAACGCAACATCCAACGGTCTTTCAAGGCGATTCCAGGCGGTAAAAAACGGCGCTCTGAGTGGGGTCCGGAGTGACCACATACGGACTGGTTGTGCCGGGCAGGTCAGACCAGTTGCCGCCGACCAGCGAGTTTGTCTGCACCTGCAAATGGCAGACGATATTGGTTGGCCAGCTCAAGGTGAAGCTTCCATTGGTTTGCGGCGTCACCGCAATCGCCATCGGCGCGGTTTGCTCGTACACCCGCACGTAATCCACCAGCATCTCCTGGGGAAAGGTGGTGCCGGCTTCGATCGAGGCGACGCTCGGATTGCCGACATAGGTGCCCCCCACCGCGACGTTCATGATAAAAAAGAACGGCTGATTGAAAGGCGATCCCAAACCGGTCTGTGTCTCATAAAGGTTGCCATCCACGTAAAACTGAATCGTGCCCACCTTCCAAACCAAGTCATAGACGTGCCAATTGGTAACCGAGTCCGGACTTGGAAAATTGTACGTGGCCGTCTTGCTCACTTCGCCGCTGGTTCCGTAGTGGAGGCTCCCCTGCACCCAGGTTGGTGTTGCTCCATTATTTTCCACCACGTCAATCTCACCGCAGGCAGGCCAGCCGGCTGAATCAATATTTGACCCCAACATCCAGAGCGCCGGCCACATGCCGACACCGGAAGGCAACTTGGCGCGCCATTCAAAACGCCCAAACACCGGCGTGTTGTAAAGGCCTTGCGTCTTCATCCGGGCGGAAGTGAAGCTTTGTCCTCCATAGGACTCCTGCCGCGCCACGATGTGCAGCAGGCCGTTGCCATCAACGAACGCGTTGTTTGTCCGGCTGGTATAATATTCCAGTTCACTATTGCCCCAGCCGCAATTATCGGGACAGTCGGTGCCGGTTTCAAAAGTCCACTTGGTCGTGTCAATCGCAGTCCCATTGAACTCGTCGCTCCAAACAATATTTGTGTCCGCAACCGCAATATCGGTCAGCAACATCAGGAGGGTGATCACCACCAGAGCAGGAACCGTTTTTAACAGGTTTCCCGATTGAACAAATGCAGTTTGATTGCGTTGATAATACATATAGAGTGCGTTAAAACGTTAGTATATTCTACTACAATGTATGCACTTGAGTCAATATTATATTACAAAGCCGCGGCATTTGTTTCAAAAAACCTGCCATTGGGACAACCCTTGCAAGTCAGGTTCGTGGGCTGTGTTTGAGCGGCAGAATTGCCGTGGCCTACCGGCCGCACTGGTGATGACGTGGTCTGAATTCGGAGGAAACACCGTGCTCCCAATCCAATCGGCAACCGGGACACAGCCCTGCCTTCAGGTCAAGCCAGTTATCATGGTTCGCGTGCGGGGGCCGTTGGAGGGTTATGGCCCCAGAACGGTACGGTAGAAGCGAGCCGGGTAGGCCGGGGAATTGGTATCAATCCAAAAGTATGGCAACGACGGCGGATTGGTTGTGAATATGGGATTCCACGAAATCAGATTGGTGGAAGCCATGATCGTGTAATTCGTCCCTGTATTGCCTTTAATCCAAAATCCAAACTGTCCATTGGTGATCGAAGCGCCATAAAGGGCAGGCACGACAGGAGTCCCATAGACTTGAAATTCCCAAAGGGAATAGCCCCATTGCGTCCCACGCACCGTCCCGTACATCCTCACATAACGACCGGTACCGGATAACCCGGTCAAATACTCAGTGCCGCCAAGTCCGCTGGCCGTGCTGTAAATGGTGGTCCAGTTGGTGGCGTCAGGAGAAACCTGAATCTGATAACTTTCCCCGTACGCCGTTTCCCAATAGAGGTCCACTTCCGAAATGTTATAGGTTGCTCCCAAATCCACATAAATCCATTGCGGATCACTGAACTGGGAAGACCAGCGGGTGCTCAAATTGCCATCAACGGCGTTTGTGGCGGGGTAACCTGAATTTTCGAGGGAGGAAGCCGTAGCCACTTTGTACAACGCAATGTTGGTGCCTCTCTGCGAGATGCTCAAGCCAATCCAGTTGATGTTAAAACCGTTGGTAATTACTTCCAATCGCAGCGCCTGGCTCCCGATGCCGCCCGCCACGGAAACCGCCGCCGGCATGGTGACGGTCTGCCAGCTTTGGGAGCCACCGGTGTTGGGAATGTTAACCGTACCCAGCACGGCGCCGTTGAGCCGGACCCGCAGTTGACCGCCGCCGGAGGGCGAAGCCACGCGCACGCTGATACTGTAAACCGCTGACGTGTTGGGCAAGTTCACGGTGTATTCCAGCCATTCGCCATTGTTGAGCCAGCTCACATCGTAGCCGCCGCCCGTGTCCGACGTGGATTCAATCCCCACGTCATCCGACCGGTAAACTCCGCCCGGATTGCCCACGGTCGTGTTGTAGTAAGCCACACCCTCACCACCGGTGTCGTAGTTTTCCGCCTGGATGACGCACGGCACAACGGGAACGCTTCCCCCAAACGGCTCCTGCGGCTGCGAATAAACTTCCAGCTCCGACAGCGAATATCCCGAGCCCGGCAAACCCTGCTGCATCCCGTTAACCTGCACGTAACGGCCCCGGCCCGAAACCAGAATGTCCTCCGTGCCACCGTTGTCATTGTTGGTGCTGAACACCGATGTCCAATTGGTCCCATCCGGCGAAATTTGGATGGTGTAGCTGCTGGCATAATTGGTGTTCCAATGCAGCCTGACCCGGGAAAAATCTCTGATCAAACCGAAATCCACCTTAATCCATTGCGGGTCGCTGGCCAGCGAACTCCAGGCGGAAGTGGTATCTCCGTCCACGGCAGCCGCGCCCGGGGTATTTGTGGAAAGCGCCGAGGAAACGGTGACCGGTTGTCGGAGCGCCACGTTTGCCAAATCGCTGGAAGGCACCGACGCAACCGTGAACGTCCCGGTCAAACGGATGTCCCGCGAGGAAGCGCCGACCATGACCTGGAAAGTGCCCGGTGTGACGATCCAGCCACGAGCCGTGGCATCCCAGTTTGCGAGATCTTCCCAATCCAGATTGAACGTGACGTGCTGCGTCTGGCCCGGCGACAAGGAGATTTTCTGAAAACCTTTGAGCAATTTCGGCGGCTCACCGGCAGCAGTGGGAAAACCCAGATACAGTTGCGGCACTTCAGCGCCCGTGCTGGCGCCCGTGTTTGTCAGATCGAAACCGATTTGCACCTGGCCCGACGGACTCACCGCGCTGACGACCAGATTGCTATAACCAAACGTTGTGTAGGACAATCCGAATCCAAACGGGAAAAGTGGAGTCACGTTGTTTGAGTCATACCAGCGATAACCGATTTCCAACCCTTCGGAGTAAACCGCGTGACCGTTCACACCGGGCCATTGGGCGGTGGTGCTCGTGGGCACCTGGTTTGAGGAGACGGGGATCGTGACGGGAAGTTTCGCCGACGGGTTGACATCCCCGAACAGGATCTGGGCCAGCGCATTGCCATTTTCCTGGCCGGGATACCACGCCATCAAAATCGCCGCGACCTGATTGGCCCAGGGCATCAGGGTGGCCGAAGATTCATAGACCACGACAATGGTGTTGGTGTTCACGGCGGCGACAGCGCTGATGAGCGCGTCTTCGTTGTTGGGCAGCGACAGATTGAAGCGGTCTGAACCTTCACTGGTTTGCTGCCCGACGCAGACTATGGCCACCTGGCTCGTTTGCGCCAGGCTCACGGCAGCCGCCGTGCTGGCCCCGTCGCCCTGGGCATAACTGACCGTGACACCGCTGCCGGTGCGACTGGTGATGCCGGCCAATGGCGTAATGTTATACGGCAGATTCACGCCGGCCGAACCCCCGCCGGTCGAAATCGGCGAAGTGCTGGCCGCCGAACCGATGACCGCAATGGAATGCACGGATGCGCCCAACGGGAGCAACCCGCTGTTGTTTTGCAACAGGACGGTTCCCGCGGCGGCCTCGTTGCGGGCAAATTGGGCATGAGCCGTGCCGGTCACATTTGCACTCAGGTTGCCCGTGCTCGGATTATCGAACAAACCGAATTGAAACATGCCGGTGAGGATGCGTTGCACCATGCCGTCCAGTTCCGAAGCCGGAACATTGCCGGATTGGACGGCCGAAGCGATGTTATTGGATGTAAATTGGCCGCTATACATGTCCATATCGAGCCCATTATTCATCCCGCCCACGGTGGTGAAAGTCGCCCCCCAGTCGCTCATGATCCAGCCATTGAATCCATACAATTTTTTCAAAGTGGCATTGAGGTCCGGCAACTGGCACGCATGAATGCTGTTCACCAGATTGTAAGAGGCCATGACCGCGCCAACCCCACCCCGCACGGAAGCGCGAAACGGCGCCTCATAGATTTCCTGAAGGGTACGTTGGTCCACGTCGGCGCTGATTGTTGTGCGCTGAGTCTCCTGATCGTTGCAGACAAAATGCTTGGCCGTGGCAATGACGCCCTGGCTTTGGATGCCGGGAATCTCCGCCGCGGCCATCGCTCCCGACAGGTACGGGTCTTCGCCGTAGCCTTCAAAAGCCCGCCCGTCCTCATAGACCCGCGCCATGTTCATCATCGGACCGAGCACGACGCCGACACCCTTGCCCCGCGCCTCGTTTCCGAGCATCACACCGTATTGGCGCGCCAGCGAAACATCCCAACTGGCGGCGAGAGTGATGGGTGCGGGAAAAGCGGTTACGCTGCTGACGCCATCACCAATTCCAGCCGGTCCGTCCTGCAAAAACAGCCAAGGAATGCCGAGCCGGGTGTTGTTGGCAATATTGCCGACATAGTTGCTGCCAGTGGGGCCAGCCGTGCCACTGACCATTGCCACTTTGTCAGCGAAAGTCATCTGGGCAAGTAACAGGCTGGCTCGTTGACTCGCAGAAAGAGTGGTATTGGTCCAGGCTTGCGCCGGGAGACGAATTGGCAGCGCACAACAAACAGCGGTGAAACAAACGAGGCGAAGGGCGCTCAGCGGAATCCACGCAGGAAGGCGGCGCCTGAAATCAATCCGACTCCGCTCTGCCGGACAATTTTTCATAAGACCTTCACCTGTCCCGCTGACGGGGAACGGACAGTCACAACCAGACTGGCACTTCCTTCACAGCCGGTGATTTAATTCAACGGGGCCGTGGTCACTGAAATGAACCAGGGCAAATCCCCCGAGCCGGGTGAAGCCGGCCAGTTATCCGTATTGCCCGCGGGCGTCGCCGGCTTTTCGTTGATCATGGAACCGTCCGTCCACAGCCTGACCGCCGAATGTCCGTCGCCGTACGCCAGGACGCTGCCATTGCCATGCAACACGGCCGGACTGTTGAACCACTCGGTCGTGTTCCTGGGATCCAAGGCAAAAAAGCCATCGTCTATGCTGTAGGGACTTTCTTCAGTAAAGACCCAGATCTTGCTCGGGCCCGGGCGCGACATGTTCGCTGACTTCGTGTAGTAGGCCCAACCATTAACAGCACCACCGGTTGCAGGAGTCCATAGGGCTGTCTTGTTTCCGGGCGCATCCATGGGCTGCACATAGCAGTTCATGGAATAGGTGCGCAGGGCTTTCGCGGTAAAAGCCCCGCCGCCACGGGGAACGATGGTGTGGTCGGCCGGGCAGTGATAAACGTTGATGTTATTGATATATGGATAGAGCAGGCCCGACATGATCCACCAACTATACTTGCTGCCTCCTGGATACGGGCCAGCTAAAACCTCTGCCCCGTTTGGCGACTGCATATTACCCGGGCACCAATCGGCACAACTCCCACCCGGCTGGAGAACGGCCTGTTGTCGGGGATCACCATTGGGATTTTCCAGACTTTGACCATTAAGCCCCCGGTTGGGCACCAAGTTATCCTGATTGTCGCCGGCATACATGATCCACGCCGTTATCAACTGCTTCTCACTGGCCAGACATTGCATGGCGAGTGCTTTCTGCTTGGCCTTAGCCAGCGCCGGCAACAGCATCGCCGCCAAGATGGCAATAATGGCAATGACCACCAGCAATTCAATTAACGTAAAACCGCCTGAACAGGACCCGTACCGCCTGATCTTCATTCGATCTATTTTCATTTTATCAACTTTCAATCCAGGGTCGGCACCGAATCCATTCGGCGCCGACCCGGACGACGTTACATCATTGCATCGCCCTTAACACCACTCTTTCGGGTGGGCACAACTGCTACTGTGCCGTCGCGCGGTAGAAGCGTTGCGCCCCGCCGGTCGTGCTGTCAGTCACCGTGACCGTTCCACCGGTTCCGGCGATGTTGCTGGCGCCGGCCAACGGCAGCCAACTCGTCGGATTCAAACTGGTGCTGTAATACACGTTATATGTGTGCCCGCTCACCGTCGTGAATTTAATGGAAACCGTTCCCGCGCTCACCGTGGCGGTTAACGGGAATGGTGCCACCGCACTGAACGGCACAAACATATAGAAGTGCGCGTTCATGCTCCCCGTCGCGTTCCCTGGAGGCGCCGTCACCTTCAACGTCTGCGCCCCGTTCAACGTCACCACCGCCGGTACCCCGTTGCTCATCAACGGCACCCAGTGCCACGACTGGAACCCGCTGGCGCCGGCATCCGAGAAGGTCCCCAGTGTCAACGTGGTCTGACCCGACGTACCTCGTCCAGCCGTCACCAAGCCCAGCGTCGCTCCGCTGTAGGGCGTATCCGAGGCCAGCCGGCCATAGATGTTATAGCTGTTGCTCGGAAACGTCCGCGTGTAATTCAGCCACGTCCCCGGCGGCCACCAGCCCACGTCAAAGTCGGTGTTGGTTGTCGGCACGGCCTCGCCCGGCACGTACTCAAAGGGCGCCTGGGCCGTCGCCCCCAGATTGATCAACTTGCTGCGCAGAAAATCGGACGTCACTTCCGTTCCCGCAGCCGGATTACCTCCTGGACCATTGCCGTCGAACCGGTACAGGTAGGACTCAGATGCCGTCACGTTGGTCGTGGTGAAATCCACTCCATACACGGCTGCATTGGCCAAATTGTTTCCGGGATAACCGAAATAACTGTTAGTGACCGCAGTCGTGGTGGCGGTCTCCAGCGGATTATCTATCCATTGGCCCCCGTTGAAATCGAAGTCCCCGGCTTCGATCATGAAGTTGTTCTGGCTGAATGTGTCGAAGGTCTCGCTGTAACTGTGGGAATGTCCGGCGGCATCCGTCGCTGTGATGGCAAGTGAATAGCTTCCCTGTTGAGGCAAGGGGAGACTCACCGCCCAATTGGTTGCCGTTCCGGTGAAAGCCAGTTGCGTTGAAACATTGATGCCGTTCAAGGTCACTTGTATATTATTGGTGCTGACCGTGCTGACGGCGGAACTGACGGTAAAGGTCAGTACGTTGGTATTCTGAAACGGCTGCGAACCGTCCGGATGAATGTTCGCAATCGCCGGTGGCGTGTTGGTGCCGGGTGCCAGCATGAAAAAGTTCAGGTTGACTCCACCGCCCAGCGGCCCGGAAGTTACCCGCAACGTGGTTTGTCCACTCAGGGTCACAACCAGCGGATTGCCCCAGGCGTCAGACAGGGGTATGAAGTCAAAACTGTTCCATCCGCGGGCGCTGAATTGAAAGACGCCCAACTGGGTAGTCGTCTGGCTGGTGGTCCCCTGCCCACCGGTGACTTCGGCCAGAGTGCAACTGGCCAAACCACCATTCCCGTTGGCCAGACGGCCATAGATGTTGTAGGTGCCCGCCGGGAAAGTCCGCGTGTAATTCACCCAATTCGACGGATTAAAGTACCCGACGAGATAGTCAGGGACGCCGGCAGCAGTAAATTGAGCGCGGGGAGTATCATTGGCAACGTCAGTTGCAACCTGATCATTGGGACGCCAGCCGTGAGGTTGGTTGGTGCTGAAATTCAGCACGAATTCGTCCACGTTCGATACGCCCACTTTATTGTAGTAGGTAAAAGGAGAGCTGTTGGTGGAAATCACCGGGTTGTCAATGAATTGCCCGCTGCTGAAATCGAAATCCTCCGCTTCCCAGGTAAAATAGTTGGAACTGAAGGTATCGAATCGAACCGGCGCGCTCACGCTGGCGCCGCTGATGTTGGTCACGTTGATTTGGCCGATATAGATGGTGTCCGACAGAAGATTGGTATAACGGGCCGTAACGTTGCCGGTGCCGCCACCGCTAATCACCAGATGGGTGGAAACATCCACGCCGTTCAGGATCAACTGGATTCCGCTGGCATTGACAGCAGCGGACGGCGAATTGATGCCAAAACTCATGGTGTTGGTGGCATTGAAGAGAGTCTGGGTATCATCGGGGGAGATGCTGTTGATGGTCAACTGGGGAGCAACCTTCAGATGATTGTATCCGACATCGCTGGCATTGCCGCCCCGGTGATTGAAGACATCGATTCCAGTAAGAGATCCGCTGAATGTTCCAGTCCAAATATCGGAACCGGCAACGGCCAGATAGGTGTTAGGGCCGGTAACCGTAAAGGCAATATTAAAGGGCGCCTGGTACTGATAAGTCATGGCCCCGGCCTTCGCCGCATTTGTCCCCGCGTCGGTGTAAAAATACCAGCCGGGACCACCTCCATACACGTAGAATTTTATCGCCGTGTTGGTACCATTCATCAGACTGACTCCCACCTCACCGGCCGGCCCATTGGTCGAGGCCGGATCAGTCGCCCGCATTTCAAAGTCGATGGAAACGGTCTGGCCGGCTGTCAAAGCTCCCCCCAGGAATGTATTGTAAGAATCAACGCTTCCCCCCAGACCAACCCCGTCGTTCTGGTAACTATACATTTGCCACACATTGCCCAACCCCCCGCTGAACGGCGCGCCGAAATAGACTCCCGAACCATCCGCGCCGCCATCACCCAAGCCATTGGTTCCGCCGGCGTAAAGAACATTGGTCCAGACATTGACCGGGTTTGCATTTTGATCGGTTCCATCCGGCGTGTTGCCCGGAGCCGCGGTCGCGGTGTATAAGAAATTGCTCGACGCAGACGCCAATCGCACGGCACTGATTAAGCTGATAACAATCAAGATGACCTTTTTCATAATCTTTCGTTGGTTGAACTG
>Ga0335073_10000831_pt1 | contig 40535 bp, 29 predicted proteins | sample Lox_Sample_22_FD_207093 | JGI IMG/M metagenome (GOLD analysis project Ga0335073, IMG submission 207093) | Soil microbial communities from Loxahatchee National Wildlife Refuge, Florida, United States - Lox_Sample_2.2 | ecosystem: Environmental > Terrestrial > Soil > Wetlands | place: USA... | reverse complement strand
ACTCTCGTGCATCTGACCGAGCAAATCCTCGCGCACAGAGCGGGCCGTCAACCGCGGAGCTCAGGGATCTGACGAAGACGTTTCTCGATCGCGTAGTGGTGCACGAAGAAAATATCCAAATTCTGCCGCCATCCCAGGAATCGCTTCGACAATATCCGGCGCAAGGAATGCAGAGCCAAGACTCTTTCTACTTAACGCTCCACGAGAGCAGCTGGCAGCGCAGACTCAAAACGTATCCCGACCCGCTGTTCTTGATAAACAGGACGAACCGAGGACTAAAGCTCAAGAGGCACAGCGTTGGCTATTTCTGGGCCCGGCTTGACCACAGTTCAATCGAAAACGTCTGTGAGCGGCCCTCAAAACAAAAGCCGCACCTGCAGAGCTGTGTGATACCACGCACTGCGCCACGAGTGGGCGAATAGGAAAATGACGATAGCGCTTCTTAACGGGCGACCGATCCTGTAAGGATGGCCTGTTCATAGCGTGTCCACATTGCGAACCTTCCTCCGGCGCTTTTCTGCTCATAGAGAGCCATCGTTATGGGGCAGGCGCGACTCAGGAAGGCAAAGGAGGTGCTTATGAGCGTTGCCGTCATCACTGCTTTCGACACACAATCCAATGACTCCACAGCTGCGATTAGGCGTTATCAAGATGGCTATCGAGCAGCAGATGAGGTAGTGACTTTTGGCCAATCCGTCAAGCTTGGCGGCATCTTCGCAGGGGGTGTGATCTTCGTCGCAGGCCTCGTCGAATTCATATTGAATCCCGCAGAGCATCATGGTTTCCCTGTAATCTTTGCTTCGCTGATTGCTGGCGCCGTTTTACTGATACTGATTTCGCAGATCTCAGCCATGGGTCTCCGGGGCGAAGGGCGCTTGCTGAAAGCGGCCCTGGATTCGGACGTCAATTCCTCGCCTTTCCTCTCTAACACGCAGCGGGCGCGGGCGATGTCACTCAGGGAACGGCCGCCAGTCCCGAAGATCTTGCCGGTGTGGACCGAGTAGTATCGGCTGATGCTGAGTTACACGAGAGCAGCGGTTCGCATTCTAATGGATCGGGATGGTAATCGTGCCCTCATCGCATGTGGGCCTGACAACTACGTCGCTGTACCGGACCTGATGACGTCAGAGGTCAGGAGCCACATCTACGTTGGGGGCGGGCCGGACGGTTTAGCTTGGGCGATCCGACCGTGACTTAGTCTGGCCAACTTCCGGGCGGTCGGCGAACTCTTCCTCAATCGGGATTGAGGACGCTTCGCCCTCCGGACCGCCTGGGTCGGCAGCACCAACTCTTCACGGTGCAGAAGTTGTCGCCCGGGACAGTGACCAACCATTTGTGCGCCCTGCGGTTTTTCTACATCCAGACACTGAAGAAGCCGTGGAGCATTGCCGACACTCCTTATCCGAAGAAACGCCGCCGTTTGCCCACCATTCTCATTCCGGAGGACGTATCTTAGGTCAGCAGCAGCGAAGAAAACGCTCGTCAACGAGAAACGTTTGGGGTGACGACCATCGCTGTTCGGTTCGCGCCCGCAACCATGGCCGTCGCTCTGTGTGCGATCTGTTCCATTCCGTGTTGATGAGCCTCGGCGGCGAGCCGGGTCAATTCTGAGTGCCCGAGGTCGGGATTTGCCTTCAGTTCTAACTCGCCCAGCACGAGCCTGGATTCGCATTGCTGACCATAATACCCAACCCTTTTGGCGGTGTCAGAGGCGGCCCGTAACTGCTGGCGTACGGGCGCGAGAGTCGCATGCCCGCGCTCGTTCTCGCGCACGGCTGCCAGCTTCACGCGTGCAGTCTGGATCGCGATCGGCAGTTTCAGCCCCGGGTCGGGACTGGTGCGGCTAAGTTCGGTAGCGTGTTGAATCGCCTTGCGGGCGTCTTCCAATTTGTCCTCCATCAGCAGTGCTCGGCTCAGCTCCGTATAGGCAGCGGCGCTGTCAGGATCGCTCTTCTCCTTTTCGAACTCCGCGATTGCCGCCCGTAGCAGCGGCTCGGCCTGGTCAGGATGGCCCTCGTCGAGAGCAAGATCAGAAAGCTCGACTTGAGTCTCGGCAACTGAGTCCGCCTCACCAGCTTTATTGGCCAAATCGAGCGCCGACTGATACTGCTGACGGGCAGCTTCTGCATTTCCTTCGGCTTTCAGTACATCGCCGAGGACGTTCATGGCAGCGCTCAGGTATTGATAATCGCCTTGAACTGCCCGAAAAGTATCGACCGCCTGTTGGGCCAGCTTTTGAGCTTCTTCCACTCGACCCTCGGTTAGCTCCAGGTCCGCAAGTCGATACGATGGATAGGCGGGCGGCCGATCCAATCCAGCCGAGATGTCGATCGTCTCGCGATAAAGCCTTTCTGCTGCCGGCAGCTGTCCCCGAAGGTAGAGAATATCGGCGATGTTTGCGATCGTTGTCGCCGTATGAGCCTTATCTCCCGCCTGTTCGAAATGAAATTTGGCCTGTCGATAGAGCTCTTCGCCGCGATCCAAATTTCCCAGGTTTGTAAAATTGATGGCCATGTTGTTTAGGATTGCGCCGGTCTTTTCGTGTTCCCCCAGTTCCTGAAGAATCCTCAAGGCCTTCTGATAGGCGGAGATGGCTTGACCTGGGTGACCCAACGTCCCTTGAACATCCGCCAGCAATCGCACGGCGTCAGCGGCTGCCAACCGGTTTCCCGCTGCCCAGAACAGGTTGTAGGCATCTTCGCAAGCGGGAACCGCTTCCTCAGGATGGTCGCTGTAATTGAAATTCGCGCATTCGATCTGTTCTGCTTGCGCATAAAGCAACTTCTTTCCCTGCGCCTGAGCCTTGCCCATGGCACTTCGAGCCAATCCCAGCTCCACAGGAACATTCTCAGGAACCGCTCTCTCCTCTGCCAGGTCGATGCGAGGATCGTCGGAGGCCGGCGGCGGCAAGCGCCGCAACTGGGCAATCGTTTGTAGTGCCTGGCTCCCGTGACCACCTGCGGTCTGTTCTGCGGCCAACTGCAACCCGTATTCGACATTGTCGGGGAATAGCTCGAACAACGCGTGGTAGGTCGAGATCGCTTTTTCATGGTCGGGTAGACTTTCATAGTAGTTCCCCTCAACCAGCATCCGCTCTGAACGCGGCAAATCAATCGAAAGGTCCAATGCCTTTTTCGCTTCTTCCTTTCTCTTTTGCTCGTAGCCAAGGCGACCCCAGGATCGCGAAAGCATCAGGTGTGCCAGCGAAAACTTCGGATCCGCTTTCACGCCCTGCTCCAGTAAATCCTTAGCGGCCAGCGCATCGAAGTCGCGCAACTTGGACACGCCAAGCGCGTAAAAGCGCGCACCGTCGCGATCCAGAGGCAACGAAGCCAACACCCCCGCCTGCTCAGTGTTTTTGATGTCGGGAACGCCCAGCTGCTGGCGCAGCCGTCCGCCGATTTCTGACGCGACCCGGAACAGATCATCGACGTTGCCTGACTGCGCAAGCTGCGTTAGAACTTCTCCCGTGCGGGCATCCTGCAAGCTCACATCGAATCGCAACTGGCTGTTGCCGGCGGTGCCAATCGCAGTGTAGGAGCCCAGCACGAGCACGTCGCTGTTAAGCGCCGTGCCGATGCGGGTCGTCGTCTCGCGTCCCAATGTGCTGGTTTGCGACCAGGGCGACGAAATGCGGAGATTGGCCACTTCCTCACCGGAAACTACCCTGAGCTTTTCGCCCGTTGCCAATTCTGTACTCAACATCTCAGAGATGGCAGTGGCCAGCCAATCATCATCCGGTCGCCCCGAAGCGTTGTGAAATCCAAGGATGGCGATCGATTTGCGAACGGGGATCGACTGCGAGGGTTGGCTGATCGACGTCGCCGCGGGATGCGAACGGTGGCGGAGCCAGTACCACCCGAAGCCGACTGCCAGAAATACAGCAAGGGTCGCAGCATAGATCCGCTCGCGTCGTTGCCGACTGAGAGTTCTCAGTGAAGAAACGCTTGCTTCAGGCACCCCGGATTCTGACAGAACTGGCGGCTCGAGAATGGTCTTTTCTATCGCTGCCGCGGGCCCATCCTCAAGGGCGACCGGAGCCAAGAAGCGATACCCCCTTTTCGGAAGGGTCTCGATGAAAATGGGATTCTCGGCGGAATCTCCCAGGGCCGTGCGCAGCCGCTTCAGCGCGGCTTTAAGGCTGCCGTCAAACTCCACGTAGGTGTCGACCGGCCAGAGTTTTTGGCGCAATTCTTCGCGCGATACAACCTCGCCGGCGTGCTCCAGCAGAATCGTCAGCAGACGGAAGGGCTGATCCTGCATGCGGACGCGCACACCTTGGCGCAAAAGCTCCCCACTGGCCGAGTCGGCCTCGAATAGTCCGAAGCGGTAGCGCTTGGATGGCGCCGATGCACGCATGCCGATGCCCCTTGCCGGGTCAAAATCTGGGGAAGACCATCGAACTTGGGGCAAAAGTGTAGCACGAAAGCTCCCCACACAAGTCACCGATTCTCGCAATCGCTTGAACCGCAGGGGCTTATTTCGTCACCAAGTCATCACCTCCTGGTCCTTTGACGAATCGAGAATGTTCACGCACTCTGCCGCTCGCGTGGCACCGGACACGGAACTTTCAAATTCCCCCCGGCTTGCTTACCGCCAGATCTCTCGGCACGAAAGCCCTGCTCAGGAGGACCGTTATGCCGTTTCGCACCGGAAACGCCAACTCGAAGCGCCATTTCTTCAAGCAGATTCGACGTGCAGTGATTTCGATGTTCTTTCTCTTCTGCTGCATTTTCAACCAGGCGCTGCTCAGCCAGGCGCAGCAGGTCATTGCCACCAACACCAACGCCGTCGTGCCGCCACTGGTCAACTTCAGCGGGACGCTGACGGAACCGAATGGCAGACCTCTGACGGGCACGGTCGCGGTCACGTTCTCTCTTTACTCCGAGCAGACCGGAGGTGCCGCTCTGTGGATGGAAACGCAAAGCGTGCAACCCGACTTGCAAGGTCACTACACCGTCATGCTGGGATCCACCAGCAGCAACGGTTTGCCCGCCGACATTTTCGTGGCGGGCCAGGCTCACTGGCTGGGCGTGCAGGTACAAGGACAAGAGGAGCAGCCGCGCGTGTTGCTGGTGAGCGCGCCCTATGCACTGAAGGCCGGAGATGCGCAGACCGTGGGGGGACTGCCGGCTTCGGCCTTCGCGCTGGCGGCGCCGGGGAGTCATTCGAATACGGAGGCAGTTGTATCGGCTACCGGTTCCCCTGCAACCGCGAACGCATCAGTTCCGCCTCCAGCTTCGTCGGATGTGACGACCACCGGTGGAACGGCGAACACCATTCCGCTGTTCACCACGTCCACAAACATTCAGAACTCGATTCTGTCGCAGACCGGAACGACGACGGTGAACATCGCGGGCAAGCTGAATCTGCCAGCAACCGGCGTGGCCTCGTCAACCGCGGGCTCGAACTCGCGGGCGCAGGTGTTCGTGGCCTCGGCATACAACAGCAGCACAAGTGCAGCGGTGAACCAAACGTTTCAGTGGCAGGCGCAGCCGGTTGGGAATGACACAGCCACTCCCAGCGGATCGCTGAACCTGCTCTACGGTTCCGGCACCAGCACGCCGGCGCAAACCGGTTTGCACATCGCCAGTAGTGGGCAGATCACCTTCGCCGCGGGGCAGAAATTTCCGGGGACGGGCACGGGCACCATCACCGGAGTAACGGCGGGTGCGGATCTCACCGGCGGCGGCACATCGGGCAAGGTCACGCTGAACCTGGACACGACGAAAGTTCCGCTCTTGGCGGCTAACAACACGTTTACCAGCGAGCAGATCATTAACGCTGGCGGCATCACTCCCGGCTTGTCGGTGACTAGCGGAGGAGGAATTTATAGCGTTGGCAACGGCGTAGGCGTAACGGGTAGCACCACCGTCGGTGGCTTGTTAGCAGCGGGGGTCAAAGGCATGGATAACAGCACGTCCGGTAACGCAGCCGGCGTGTACGGGTTCAGCTCGGCTGGCTACGGCGTCTACGGCGGGAGCGAGAGCGGCTACGGCGTGGTTGGAGGCGGCGGCATCACCGGGGTCTGGGGCTCATCCAGCGGAGGATCCGGTGTGTCGGGCACAACCACCAGCGGCCAGGGCGTTTCAGGAACTGTTTCTGGCACCGGCGTGGCCATGTACGGATTGATGCAGGGCACCGCGGGGGAAGGCGTCTGGGGCGAAACCAACGGCACCTCATTCTTCAACGGTGTTGGCTCTGACGGCGTACACGGCGTCGCCCACAGCAACGCCGGCTCCGGCGTGGCGGGCGTCAATGATGCCACGAATGGCACCGGCGTCTATGGCAGCGACACCCAAGGGTACGGCTTCGTCACCGACAGCCACGTCTCGCAGGGACGCAGCAAGGGCGGTTGGGCGAAAGCTATGGTGTACCTGGATGGTCCTACGACCGTCACGCGATGCTTCAACAGCCAGATCGCCGGCTCGTCGGCCTCCACCGTGCCCTGCGGAATCACCGTCACCACGGGGTCATCTGGCGGGCCCACCATCGTGGACTTCGGTTTTGAGATCGACGACCGCTTCGTGATGGCGTCTTTCACCAGCTTCGGGCCAGTCTCTTATTGCCTTTCGTCAGATGGCTGCTCGGTCACATCCTCGCAAGTCTACTTGCAGGATACGAGCTGCGTGAGCGGCGGCGATTGCTTCTGGACCCCTGTCTACATCATCGTGTTCTGACCTTTGAGCACGGGCACGCTTCGGACTTCGGTTCAGAGCTTGTCGGGGCAGATCGCTTATGAATCGAGGAATCATCGCAAATTGAGCCGAACCACCAAGATCGCAGCCGAGGAGAACCTATTAGGAGAATTTATGCAGATTCGCGCTGAAGGTTTCGTGAAGTTCGTCAACCTCGTTGTGGCGCTCGCGCTGACGGTGCTCTTCGCCGGAGCGGAGACTTCAGTAGCGCAGCAACAGAAAGTTTCGCTCCCTAAACCAGCGGCGGTCGCGCAATCTGACAAAACAACCGCGGCCGATAACAGCGCCACCGCCAACGAACCTATCATCGGGAATGGCACCGCGAAGACGATTCCCGTCTTCACGGGACCGCACGCGATTCACAATTCGTTGATCACGCAAACCGGAAATGGCATCCAAGTCGCCGGCACGGTTAATGCCGTGGCATTCACGGGCAACGGCTCAGCGCTCACGAACGTGCCCGCCGTGCAGCTGGGAGGATTGCCGCCGTCGGCGTTCGCGCAGACCGGCGCTGCCAACACCTTCACTGCCGACCAGGCCATTAACGGCAATCTGAACCTGACCGGCTATATCAACGGTGCGTTCAGCCTGCAAGGCAACGTCACTGATGCCAATGGTCAACAGGGAGCCAACGTGCTCGGCGGATTCCTCGGCACCGCCGCGTCCGGGGGCAACAGCATCGCTCCGGGAGTGATCGGCGCCACAATCGGCGGCGGCGGGGGCTTATATGATCCCAGCCTGGCTCCGCAGCCTCGTGCGCTCAATCGGCAACAGCCTGCTATTAGACTGACAGTTCCTAAGCGCTCGCGCGATGTGTTTTCGCAGTCCGATCTCCAGAGCACTCAATCCGAAGCCGCCCCCCGGAACCAGGAGGAGAGCACTGTGCCGCCCCTGGGCCTAACCCTTGGGCTCAACCAGATTGAGCTAGGGGGCGACTGGGCCACGATCGCCGGAGGACTCGACAACACCGCGGCGGGTTATGCGGCAACCGTGGGAGGCGGATACGTCAACAGTGCGTCCGCCCTTGAAGCGACAGTGGGGGGCGGCGCCGCAAACGGAGCAACCGATCAATATACGACAGTGGGGGGCGGCAACCAGAACAACGCTACCGCTAGCTGGGGTACCGTAAGCGGTGGCACGGAGAACACTGCCAGTGACGTCGGTTCCACCGTTGGCGGGGGCTTCCTGAACACTGCAAGCGGCAACGACGATGGATTCGGCGCCGCAACCGTCGCCGGCGGGGCGTCAAACCAGGCTACTGCTGACCGAGCAACCGTCGGGGGAGGCGCCTCCAACAACGCCAGTGCCGAGTTTTCGACCGTCAGCGGCGGCGCCTCTAACACAGCCAGCGGCGGCTACTCAACAATTCCCGGGGGGGTGAAAAACGTCGCAGCCGGGCTCACTAGTTTCGCCGCGGGGTGCCACGCGACCGCGAATTACCCTGGCAGCTTTGTTTGGAGTAGTGGCACAGACGGAAGCTGTGATTTCATACAAGATACGAACTCCGGACAATTCGTCGCCATGGCCTACGGCGGCTTCTATTTCTATACCTCAGGCTTTGGGCCCACGGGCTCGGGAGCTACTTTGCCGAGCGGCTCCGGTTCCTGGTCCTCGCTCAGCGACCGCAACGTCAAAGCTAATTTCCTGGCCATCGATCCCGGCTCACTTCTCAAGAAGCTGGCGGCGATGCCGATCTCGACTTGGAATTACAAAACGCAAGCCGAGTCGATTCGCCACCTCGGCCCCACCGCGCAGGACTTCCACGAAGCCTTCGGTCTCGGAGAAGACGACAAGCACATCTCCACGGTCGACGCGCAAGGAGTGGCTCTGGCGGGCATCCAGGCGCTCTATCAAACTGTCGTGCAGCTGAAGCAGAGCCTTGCCGACAAAGACCACGAAATTGATGACCTTCGCACCCGCTTGGCCAACCTGGAGCAATCGAGCGTCGGAAAATAAAGACGAAGGCGAGGTTGAGAGGTTGAGTCCATGCGACGAATCTCTCTGGTGGCGAAGATCACCTTGTGCGCTTCTTTCCTGGCGGCGCACAAGGTGACACCTTTGAACGTCAAGACCGGCCTTTGGGAGGTTACCACCACGACGGCGGCCACCGAAAAAACCATGCTCCCGGCCGCGCTTCTGGAAAAACTAACCCCCGAAGAGCGCGCCCGGGTTACAGAGAGAATGAAGGCGCGAAAAGCTGACCTGCAGAAGACGATCATCACGAAACAGTGTCTGACCGAAAAGCAACTCGAAAGCGGAACGCCGTTCCGCCCGACCGGTAAATCGTGCACCTGGACCGTGCTGACGTCGACCAGCGCCAAAGTCGAGGCGCTGGGACACTGTCTCGATCAGGGATTGAAAACGGAAGAAACGCTCCGAATCTCAGCGCTGAGTCCCGAAGAGACCAAGGGTTCGCTGCAACTCTCCGCCAACGGTGAGAACACCATCCGTGCCACCACATCAACCTTCAAAGCTAAGTGGACCGGGCCGCGTTGCGGGACTCCTTGATAGAAATACACCGTACTTCTTGCTTGTCTATGACTCGGGGGAAATCCCGAGCACACGCTATGATCCGTCACGAACTACGTCACGTCTGCGGAATGACCACCCGATGCACGCTGCGAAACGCCAGGTGCGCAAGTGTTTCCAATCGCAATACCGAGGAGCGCGAGTCGCATGGTTTTGGCGACGATGCCAGCCTGCACGCGATACTCCGAGGTCGTCTTTATTCGTGCACAGTGCAATGGGAAAGTGTCAACAAGCGTCCTTTCATCGTTGGTGCTCAATCGCTGAGGAAAGATGGTCTTAGAAACCCATTACCTGTTGATCGCCTGTCGTGCGGAATGTGCTTTTTGTGCGATAAGTTCGAAGCCATTGGAACGTGCCGTTCTTTCTGTTTCCTCGAGCTGTCTGCGGCCCGGCGCCGGATTCTTTTCGCGCAGCTGAATTTCGCCCATCGCGAGGGCGGCTTCTAACTCGATTCGAACGAAGCCCAACTGATTGGCTTCTGTCATCGCACTTCGAGCAAGTTTCTCAGCCTCCGGTAAGTCCTTGGCTGCTGCCCGCGTGTAGGCATTTTGGATGGCAAGCGGAAGGCGGACCGTAACATCACTACTCTTTTTCGAGAGCGTAAGGGCTCTGGCCATTGCCTCTTGAGCATCTCTCAGCTTCCCCTGCTGCAGAAGGGATCTCGATAACAGAGCTTCCGACGGAATTTCGCCGTCCACCTCATGCTCTGCCCGAAACTCCTGGATGGCCGCCCGCGCGAGGGTTTCTGCTTCAGACGTTTGGCCGGAGTCGCAATCCAGTTCCGCTAAAGCCATTTGTGTCTCGGCCACTGTGCCTTTTTCTCCTAATTGGCGCCGCAATGACATCGCCTCTTCATAGACTTTCCTGGCTCCGTCACTGTCACCCATCTGCCGGCGCAGATTTCCGACCGAGACAAGAGAAGATGCATAATAGCTCTTGTCGTCAATTTCGCGTTGAATGCTGACGGCCTGCTGGTACATCTGCATGGCACGTTGCAGGTCACCTTGGTCTGCCAAGACATCTCCCATGAGCTTCATGTCGATGGCTTCCGAACTCCTGTTTCCAATCTCGCGGGCTAACACAAGCGCGTCTTTATATTCCGCAAGGGCGGTTCCCAGTTGTCCCTCGACATAAAAGATGTCGCCGATGTTGCCTGTGACTACGGACATTCCTGGCTTGTCGTCAATCTCCCGGAAAGCGTCGAGGGCCTCCGTGTAGTTCTTCTTGCCAGTCGTCAAGTCACCTTGCTGCATATAAATCACACCGATGTTTCCGAGCTCTCGAGCGGTGGCTCTTTTGTCGCCGGTTTGTTGCGCCAGTTTCAGTGCTTGTTCGTACCAACTTTTTGCCGTTTCCAAATCGCCCTGATTGATGGGCACTTCCGCCATCTCATGCAGCGCTCCAGACTCGCCGGCTAAGTCTCCGGCTTCGTGAAATATTCGACGCCCCTCTTCACAGTCAGCGGTTGCCTGTTGCGGTTGCCCAAGGCCAGCCAGGGCACGGCATTGAAAAACTCTTGCCCGAGCTACCAGCAGCCTCGCACCGAGCGGAATCGCTTTCTTGATCGCCAAATCGGCAGTTGCCACCACGCCCTTTCTATCCGACAGTGAGTAATCAGCCCACACTTCAGCCATGTCGACACGGGGATTCTCTTTCGCTTGCGCTGACGATCCGCGCAGCCTGGCGATTGTGTTCAGGGCTTCACGCCCGCGGCCTCCCGCAATCTGAGCATTTGCGAGAGCGAGTCCATATTCGGTGTTATCGAGAGACGAGTTGGCCAGCGTTCGATAAACCTCAATCGCCTTATCCCAGTCCTTGTTTACCTCGTAGTAGCCGGCTTCTACCAGGGAATGATCTTCAACAGAGAGCTTGCCGGAGAGTTCCAGAGCCTTCTTCGCTTCCTGGAGCGCGTTGTAGTTGTAGCCGAGGGCCATCCATGCTTTCGCTAGTTCGGAGTGCGCAAGAGGATAAGCAGGGTCGGAACTGACCGCACGGGCGAGCAGGTCGCGAGCGGCAAGCGCATCAAAACTTCGCAGCTTGGCCAAGCCTTCGGAGTAGAGCCGCATGGCTTCCGGGTTGGAAGGTATGGACGCCCGTATTCCCACTGCTTCAACCTGAGAGACGTCCGCCACCCCCAAGTCGTCGCGCAGCTTCCTTCCGACGCGCGAGACGAGATCCAGCAACTGTGGCTCGGTACTGGTTTCGGAAACCGCGGTGATAGTATCTCCCTTTGCCGTGTCCTGCAGACGGAGATCCAATCGGATTTGGCCTCCAGCGTCCTTTCCCAAATCAAAATAGGAGCCCACTAAGACAAAGTCACTGCCCAGATTGTTCCGGACAGGTCCAAGAGCCTCGGGAGCCAGGCTCTCCGCGTCGGGGAGGCCAAGATCAATCTTCATACGTGCCACAGTTTCTCCAGACACTGTACGCAACTTTTGACCCGCCGCAAGCTCCGTTGCCAACATCTCGGACAAGGCAGTTGACACCCATGCCGTGTCAGGACGGCCGGAAAGATTCTTGAAGCCGAGAATCGCCACGGAACGTCGCGCTCGAACCTGAGCGTTCTTGGTTTCTGATCCGGCGGCATTTTGCCGGGACACCCGATACACTTCCCAGGTCGCCAAGCCTGCCGCAATGCCAAGAACCACCAAAGCGGCACCGAATGATTCCTTATGCCGGTGCAGAAATCTCCCACCACGATAAGCGATGGTGGATCTGCGGGCCCGGATCGGCAGTCCCAACAGATAGCGCTCGATGTCGTGCGAGAACTCTTCGACAGAGCCATACCGGCGTTCGGTCTCCTTGCGCAACGCCTTCATTATTATTGTGTCGAGATCGCCGCGCAGCCGGCGCTGCAGTTCAGCTGGCTGCAGGCCGCGCTGCTTGCTCACCGACTCCGGAGTGATTGCATCCCGTGTAACGCCATCGGCAGACTCGTTTTGTTCCTTTCTCCGAATGGCAGTACTCGGCTTTTCCGGGTCCGTTTCGCAAACCAGCCGCTCCATCTCCGACAAGGACCGGCCCGCAAAGCGATAAGGGCGGTGGCCGGTCAGCAACTGAAAGAGCAATACTCCCAACGAATAAACATCCGTTGCGGTCGTGACCGCACGGCCGCGAATCTGCTCGGGACTCGCATATTCTGGGGTCATTGGCCGGCAGTCGGTTCGAGTGACCAGAGGAGTTTGGACGCACTCGGGATTCAGCAGTTTGGCAATGCCAAAGTCCAGCAGTCGGGGCACTCCTCCTTTTGCGATCAGAATATTAGCCGGCTTGAGATCGCGATGAATCACCATTTGTTCATGCGCGTATTGCACCGCGGAACAGACTTCGCGAAACAGCCGCAGGCGGTCGTCGATGGAGAGTTTCTGAAGATCGCAATACTGGTCAATAGGTAGGCCTTCGACATATTCCATGACCAGGTACGGAGACCCATTTTCGCTGCTGCCGCCATCGAGGAGTTTTACGATGTTGGAATGGTCGAGTGCTGCAAGTGTCTGTCGTTCATTGCGGAAACGCTGCAGAACTTGTTCGGTGTCGATTCCTGCCTTGACCATTTTTATCGCAACTTGCTTCCGATAGTTCTGGTCGTCGCGCTCGCCCAAATAAACTACGGCCATGCCACCCTGGCCGATCTCACGGATGATTCGGTAAGCCCCAATTCTTCTTCCCGCCATCGCACTCGACTGCGCGGAGAGCAGATCCGCGGCCGGACAATCTTCAAGAAAGGTGGGGGAGCCGTCGAAGCTCGACAGCAGCGATTCTATTTCGCTGCGCAGAGAGTCATCGCCGGCGCAGGCTTGGCGCAAAAAATTACTTCTCTCCGTCGGATCACGCTCCAGAGCCAATGCGAACAGCTCTTTTACTTGGTCCCACTTTTCAGGCATTTTTCTGGCCGCCTGTGTGCAGTTCACGCGCAAGCCATGCCTTGGCCGCGTTCCAGTCGCGCTTCACAGTCGCCGGGGACACTCCCAGTACTCCGGCAGCTTCCTCAATACTTAGACCGCCGAAAAAACGCACTTCTACCAGTCGCGCTTGCTGCGGATCAAACTCTGCCAGTCGTGTGAGAGCTTCATCCAATGCAACTACATCCGCCGCTTTCCCCTTCGAAATCCCCTTCGCTTCTTCCAGGAGGACCTTCTCAAACCCTTTGCCTCGTTTTTGCGCGTCATGACCACGGCTGTAGTCCACCAGGATGCGCCGCATCAACTGCGCTGCGACGCCCATGAACTGCTCGCGGTTTTTCCAACGAACGTTTCTCTGGTCGGCCAGACGGAGATAGGCCTCATGCACCAGGGCTGTGGTCTGCAAGGTGTGATCGCTGCGCTCGCGCCGTAAATAACTAGAGGCCAAACGTCGCAGTTCCGAGTAGAGAAGCACTACCAACTCCGCCGCTGCCTTGTCATTGCCGACATCGAGTTTACCCAGGAGGGTAGTTACATCGATTGGCGTATCCATAAGGACCTTGAGCGTGATGCAGAACTATGCGGGCGTTAGAGGCGACGCAACCACTCGAGCCTAGAAATAGATTAAAGATGAAAGCGGAGGAGCATCCGACTTGAACTCGTCGAGCGTTCCCGAATGCTCAAGGATCGACGATCTTTAGGCCGAGAGTATATCTCAAGTCGAATGCAAAACGAACGGCGGTTTGCGGCTCTATTTTCAACTACTTGGAGCCTGGCAGCGTCGGAAGCGGAACCGCTACCGATCCCCACCGAAAAAAAGTGGACCTTTTCCCGCGGCTCCTTCGCGTTACTAGATAGAGGCTGAGGTTGGAAGCTGGAGACGAAAAGCGGCAGGTAGAAATCGAGGTTCTCCGCTCCTGGTAAGCCAGGTCCAAAACAGCCGAACTTCAACCTTTAAATAAGGAGAATTACATGAAACGGAAACTCGCGATCGCGGCTCTGGTTCTGTGCTCTGCATTGGGTTTGCTGGCTGAGGACGGTGTCGTAAGCTCCACCAACAACCCCCTGCAAGTCGCCCTCCTGCACTGGTATCCCGCCAACCAGGCGCAGACGGTATTCCAGGCTGGCGGGTACCCGATTGCTGCGGCTTTTGATGGACAAAGCATCTGGGTGGCAAATGCCGGCAGCGACAGCAATAACATCATGAAATTTCGGTCCAGCGATGGCGCGCTGCTTGGCACTTATGCCGCGGGCACAGAGCCCTCCGGCGTGGCCTTTGACGGGTCCAATATCTGGGTGACGAACCAGGGCAGCCTCTTTGTATATAAATTTCAGGCCAGTACTGGCACGCTGCTCGGCACCTTTGAAGTAGGATTCCCCACTCTTGGCATAGTCTTTGACGGCACCTCCATCTGGGTGGCGGACTACAACAGCTCGGGGTTCGTGACCAAGATAGACGCAAAGACTGGCACGGTAAAACTCAACACTCCCGTGGGTTCTTACCCCGTTGGCCTAGCTTTTGATGGGAAAAACATTTGGGTAGCGAACGCGGACAGCAACAACGTCATGAAGATCAACGAAGCAGGCACGGTCATCGGTACCTACACCGTGGGAACCACGCCCGAATATCTGGCCTTTGATGGGAAGGACATGTGGGTGGCAAATGCCGGCAGCAATAACGTGACGAAGTTGAGCTTGAGCGGGGAGGTTCTAGGCACCTTTGCCGTGCAAAGCCAGCCCCTCGGCATCGCCTTTGACGGCGCCAACATGTGGGTGGCGAATCACAGCAGCAACACCGTAACCAAGTTGCAAGTAAGCAATGGCGCGGTTATCGGCAATTTCGCGGTGGGACAGGACCCCTGGGGCGTGGCTTTTGACGGGGCCCACATCTGGGTGGCGAATCAGTATTACGGCGCCGCGGTCGGATTCCTCTCGAAACTCTAGTTCGTCTCGTCAGTCTTGGCAAAAGGCGTCAGAAGTTGAGTCTGGCGCCTTCTGCGTTTTTCCAGTGATCTACGTGGTATGTCTAACCCATCGGAGTGTTGGTTGGAAGAGTCACCTACTATCTCGGCTGGATCGTGATGCACCTGATGCGCGTATACGTCGCACGGGGCCTCTCACAGCGCAATCTGTTGGAATTCAGTGTCGCCTGCTTTGCGGTTTGCATCGCCTCGGAACTACGGGCTCGCGGTTCGGCTGGGACCTAGTTGTTCAACACAATGAAGGGTCAAGCAGTTGCTTAGAACAGTTTGAGCATTGGCCACCTCGTGAGGCGCAGTCGCCCGGACCTGCGGCCGCCACGACGAGCAGCCAGCCTCGCCATCTGTGAGCAACTCGCTACTTGAGAATCTTGAACTGCCCCTGATACGTCGCGAATGCATTCCCGTAAATTGTCACGTTATAGGTTCCCGCGGCGTAGCCCGCCGCGTGAAGATCAAACTCATAGTTGGGCATGCCAATAAAGGCGACTCTAAATTTAAAAGCATCGGTTTTCGAAAATACTACTTGCTGGGTCGGATTGCCCTTGCCATCGGCAATCATCTCCACCGAGATGCTCGCAGTCGCGTCGGTCACCGGCTTTCCGGTTGCCACCGAGGTCAATCGAATGGCGATCGGGATTGTCAGCCCGTGAGAATAATTCTTTGGAAACACCGGATAGAGAATCTTGAACTGAGCCAAGCCTTGAGGGTTGGTGGCGCCCAGACTCACCGCGACGAATTCCGAGAAGCCCGAGGTTTTCCCTTTCACCCTGGGATCAGAATATCCGGCAAAGATGTTGGTCCAGTCATTTTCTCCGATGGGAGTCGTCAGATAGCCGGGGTTGACAATGGCTTGCGACGTGCCAAAGCTTGTCTGCACTGCGATGCTTGGCTGGGCTTCACTCGGACAGGTGATGGGGCTGCTATTCTCGGAACACGTCACCTGGTCGTCCTCGCAGTTACCGCCCGTGCCCGCGTAGACGATACAGGCGGCACTGGCAAACTGAGTGCCGGCTACGCGCTGTTGGAATTCGGCCGGTGTCATCTCGACTGCGGTAACGGTCATCTTCACGTTCGAGAAACCCGTGCCCGGCGGGTACTGCACCACAAAGCTGTTCGTTCCGAAGTTAAACACATTGGGTTGGGTCGGGCTCAACGGCTGAGTTATTTGTTGCGAAGTGGGAGGAGCCGAGGCGATCGCGACATCAATTGGGGCCGAACCGACCGCTATCGCGCCCGTGATTGTGTTGCTCGCTGTGGCGATCACGGAAACATTGTTGGCATTCAGATTGGTGACATAGGCTGAAGATCCATCCGCACTTAGAGCGACATGAACCGGATTGTTGAAACCGGCCACGGTAGCCACGACGCCGCTGGATGCGGTGTCGATCACCGACACGGTGTTGGAAGCGCTGTTCACGACATAAGCCAAGCTGCTGTCTGGAGTGAAGGCGGCGCCGAAAGGACTGGTCCCAACCGGGACGGTCGCCGTCACCGTGTTCGTGGCGACGGAAATCACAGAGACGGAGTTGCTTCCCGCATTCTCGACATACGCCAGGCTGCTGTTGGGAGCCACCGCTACCCAGCGAGGCCCGGAACCTACGGCAATGGTTTGAACGACCGTCGGAGTGCTACCCACTGCGATCACGGAGACGGAGTTAGATGCTGAGTTGGTCACGTAGGCGAATGTCCCGTTCGACGTGAGCGCCATCGCCACGCCGACTGGACTCTGCTGCACCGGCACAGTGGCCACGACGGTTTGAGAAGCCGTACTGATCACGGAAACGCTGTTCGAGGATCCGTTCACCACGTAGGCCTGAGTCCCGTCCGGAGTGAAAGCCACTCCGAAGGGGGACGACTCAACTTGAATCGTGGCAGAGACGGTGCTACTCGCCGTGTTGATTACCGACACGCTGTTTCCGTGGTTGTTGCTGACGTATACCTGCGTTTCGTCAGGTGAGACCGCAACTCCCCAAGGTCCAGATCCGACCTGTAGCGTATTCACTAGCAACGAAGTGGGAATATCAATCACGGAGACGGTGTTGCTGTTGATGTTGGCCACATAGGCGGACGGTCCGGTGGCCGTGACGTATCCCTGGACATTAGTCCCCGTGCCGTAATCGCCAACCAACTGACCGCCATTGTTGATGTCGAATACATCTTCCCCAGTAGCGCCGGGAACGGCGATGACGGTGAATATCCCGTTGTTGTCTTCATATCCAACCAATTCGGATTCAGAGGTCGCCAAGTAGGTACCGACGATCTGATTGCCGTCGTTTATCCCCCATGCTTGGGTGAGAAAGACCGGGGAATCGTCCGGATAGTCTATCGAAGTGAATGTTCCGTTCTGAAGAAGAAGAAAGCCGTGTCCATTTCCGATGGAATCGTCGTAATTGCCGACCACGGCCCCCAGATTATTAATCCCAAGAGCATAGGGATAATAAACAGAAGTTGGAAAGCTTAGGTCGGTATAAACACCGGCACTCAAGAGGAAGGGTATTTGATTTCCATCGGCATCGTCGTAATTGCCGACGACCTGGCCAATGTTGTTAATTCCCTGGACGAACGTGTCGACGGATCCCGGCGGATCAATCGTCGTATACACTCCGTTGCTGAGCAGAAACCCGTGATTTCTGGTCCCATCGTAGTAGTAGCCTACGACATCCCCGTTGTCGTTGATCGCCCAGATTTCAGTATCCGTCTCGCCCGGGAAATCAATGTTTGTGAACGTTCCGTTCTGGAAAATGAACCCATGGGTAACACCTTCTATAGCGGGAGCGGTGTTGTTTGAGCTAAACACTGCGGGCCCGCGCACCTCTGGCTTGTGGGAGATACCGTTCCGCGCGCTCCGCGCACCCGGTGTATTCACGTAGTAAAACCCTGCCATCTCCCCGTGGTTATTGATCCCGGTGACTCTTGTGTCGGCGGCGCTGGGATAATTGAGTGTGACGAAGTTTTGGGCCAGCGCCGGTTGCGGCGCCAAGATTCCCACCGCCATTACGATCAGGAGGCTACTAAACGCGACGCGTTGTGTAAGTCTGGCGACCATTTTATCCGCCTATGAAACTAATCCTTGACGTTGAAAAGCTCTTAGACCGAAAGAGGAAGAATGTCCAGCAAGCGGGGGACTTGCCGATATTTGGCCGGAAGTATGAGTCTCAACGACTCGCGTGTCAAGATGCAAAAGCTTGCACTTTTCGCGAAATGAACACTCCCTAGAGGGCAGCCGCCTTGCGCGAAATGAGGTCGAATCCCTTCGCTTTGGCATCTTTTTGCAACTGCCCGAGGCGAGCGCGGGATGCGGCGGATTTCCGGGATCCCGGGTCTATCTCTTCGAGTGCCAGGCGGGTCTCGAGTTCGTAACCGACATAGCCTGACCTCGTCGCTTGGGCCAGTGCTTCCTTCAGGATTGTTTTGGCCGCACCAATCTCTTCGCGCGCAGCCTCGGCGCGCGCTCGGGCGGCAGCGAATGCCAGCCGCACACTCAGATTCTGGCTCTTGGCAGCGATCGCAGCAGCCTTGCCCACTTCCTTCAAGGCATCGTCCTTTTTGCCAGTTGCCAGGAGAGCACCCACCAGCACAACGGTGGCGGTGATCTGATCGTCGTTTCTGTGCGCCTTCTGAAACTCCTCGCGAGCTTCAAGGGCGGGCTTCTCCGCCGCGCCGGCTTGGCCCTCCTCGATGGCCAGTTCGGCGATTGCAACCCGCGTGCCCGGGATTGTGTCTTTTTCCCCTAATTCGCTGCGGATGGCCAGAGCCTCTTCGTAATCCTTGCGCGCTGCCGCGAGATCGGCAGCCTTTAATTCCAGACCTCCCAATCCCGCGAGGGCATAAGCTGTCATGCTCTTATCGCCAGCAGCGCGAGCAAGTGCGATTGCGTCTGAATAGTTTTTCCGTGCTCCGACGAGATCACCCAGGTGTTGCTGGACGTCGCCAAGGTCGATCAGTTTGTCGCTGGAAGGGCTCGATTGTCCACCGGCAAGATCGAGGGCAACGGCTTGCTCCAATGTCTTCTTGGCTGCAGCTGATTGACCTTGTGCGTCGAGCACCGTAGCAATACCTGTCAGTGACAACGCAATGCCATTTTGATCATTGATTTCACTGACAAGAGCGTGTGCTTGATCGTAGGTCTTCTTAGCTCCGGCCAGATCGCCCTCGTTTTGCATAATGCCCGCGATGTTAATCAGCGTCATCGCGTAGTTGTTCTGGTCGCTTATCTCGCGGAAGACGGGGAGAGCTTCTTCATACATTTTCCGAGCTTGCTCCGCATCCCCCTGCTGATTGAGAACAAGCGCCATGTTATTGAGCGCGGAGGCTTCCGCCTTACGATTGCCGACGTCGCGCGCGATGGCGAGTTCATCGCTAAATTTTCCGAGCGCACCGGGATAGTCACCACGATCGACCAGCACCTGGCCGGTCACCTCGAGTGTGCTCGCGAAGCCGTAGCGATCGCCGACCGCTTGGTAGAGGCGGCCAGCCTCCTCAACAGCAGTCATGGCGCCGTTGGGGTCGCCGAGGTTTTCGAGGGCGAATCCTTGCAGGAAAAGCGCGCGAGCCAGAACCAGTCTTTCGTTCTGTGGCCTTGCTTTCTGTGCAGCCAGAGCGGCGGAAGCCTGTGCCTGCTGGAAATCTCCGAGCGCCCGCCGGGCTTCGGAGGCAGCCAAATCGATACGTGCATCGTCGCCGGCCGGCGGTGGCAGGCGGCGCAGCAACTCCACGGTTGCCAAAGCTTCTTTACCCTTTCCTCCGTGCGATTGCGCCCGGGCCAGGAGCAGGCCGTATTCGAGGTTGTCGGGAAAAAACCCAAAAAGAGTACGGTAGTTCTCAGCGGCGTTGTCCCACTCTTTCGACGCTTCGCGGTACTGTGCTTCCGTCAACAAATGGTCCTCGCGGGAAAGCGATTTGGAGAGCTCGTAAGCACTTTTTGCCGACAGACGCGCCTTCTCGTCGAATCCGAGAAGCGTCCAGGCATCTGCCAAGGCAGAATAAGCTAAGGCATAGTTTGGGTCTGCCGCCACAGCTTTTTGCAGAAGATCACGAGCTGAGATTGCGTCACGGACTCGCAGCTTTGCGAGTCCTTCCGCGTAGAGTCTTGAGGCTTCGGGAGTAGCCGACAGGGTCGCGCGTACGGTTGCCTGTTCGCTTGGGTTCACTTGCCCGACACCGCACTTCTCTCGCAACTGGGCCCCGGCGCGGCTGACCAAGTCAAACAGATTCTCTTGTTCCCCCGTCTCTTTGACCGAGAGCAGACTTTCCCCGGAAGCCACGTCCATCAAATGAAGATCGAGGCGTAGTTGGCCGCCGCTCAAGGCCACATAGGAGCCAAGCACCAGCAGGTCCGCACCCAGGGTTTTGCCTACCTGGGACAAGCTTTGGGCCGTCAGGCTGTCGGAGTCTGGCAGCGAGAGATTCATCTTCATTTGCGCGACCTGGTCGCCGGTGATAGTGCGCAATTTCTCGCCTGCCGCAAGCTCAGTGGTCAACATCTCAGGGAGGGCTGTGGAGAGCCATGCCGCCTCCGTGTGGGACGTGGAGTTCTTAAAGTTCAATACCGCGACCGTGCGACGCCGGCTTATGGGGACGGTTCCAATTTTTCTCGGAGGCACTCTGTGAAGGTAGAAATACGAAAGCGCTCCAACCATAAGCAGCACGATCACACCCACAAGAAGCGCTGCCTGTTTAGTTCTGGCTGGAGTGGTAACCGGACGCGCAGCTGGAACCGCGCTTAAAGGCGCCTGCGAAACCGGCATGGTCAGCCGGTCGAGGTCGACGCGCAATTCCCGCGCAGACTGATAGCGTCGTTCGGGATCCTTGTCGAGGCACTTGAGAATCACCATCTCCATCCCCGGCGAGATCTTGGGGCTCAGGGTGCCCGGGGGGGCCGGTGGTTTGTTGAGGATGGCATCAATTAAAAGTGGAACCTGGGTGAATGCGAAGGGGCGGCGTCCTGTAGACAATTCATACAGCACCACCCCTGCCGACCAGATATCAGAGCGCTGATCGGTCACGTCACCGCGCAACTGCTCTGGAGACATATAGGGAAGAGTGCCAGTGACTTGTTTGGTTTCAGAAATGCTCGCCGTGACCCCCAAGTCGTTTTCTTGCCGAACGAACTGCGCCAGGCCGAAATCGAGAATCTTGAGTCGATTGTCTTGAGTCAAACGCAGGTTCGCCGGCTTCAGATCGCGGTGAATGACTCCATGATCGTGTGCGCTCGCCAAACCGTCCGCCAGCTGGAATCCCAGGCGGAGGATCTCCTTTTGCTGTAGGGGACCGGCGCCGAGGCGCGCATCGACAGCAACGCCGTCGACATATTCCATTACCAGAAAGTCCAGCCCCTCCTGGCTGCCGAATTCGTAAACCGTTCCGATGTTAGGATGATTCAATTTGGCGAGAGTCAGTGCCTCCCGGCGGAAGCGCTTTCTTGCTGCTTCATCAGCAAGCATGCCGGGTGAAAGCACCTTGATAGCTACGTCGCGTTCGAGTTGTTCATCTGAGGCCCGGAACACCAGCCCCATTCCGCCGGCTCCGATCTGTTCGAGCACCCGGTAATGGCCCAGAACTTGCCCGACAATTGGAGTCTCAGGCGCCATGAGGGCCGAATCTTAACCCCGGGACAAATAGAGGTCAACGCCGTGCCTGAAAACGCTTAGGCGCTCCCAAAATTTAGAGTGGTCGACTCCTCGTCGCGGTGAAGCGAGCTTGCTGCCACTTCGCTGGCGGAAGGGTCAAACCGGTAGGTATGGTTCGCCGCTTCGTTCCAAGCGCCCCAGATCTGATAATGACGGCGCCGTGCTGCTGCAGGGAGCGGCCGGGACGTCGACCTTATTTTGGGAGGGGAGTGCAGATGGTGGCGGCGGTTGGACTCGAACCAACGACCTACGGATTATGAGACCGTCGCTCTAACCACCTGAGCTACACCGCCACGGTGTGAATCGGGAAGAATGCCAAAGGACTTGGCATCAGGACAGAACTGGCGCTCTCCCAGCACGGACGCAACGCCAACCCAACATCGCGTCCTGACGACAATTCTAAGAGTAGCCTCCGAATAGGTCAAACGCAGCCCAAGCGACGCGATATACTCGGCCGCATGATTATCGGGTCACATTTCCTGCTGTACAGTAGGAAAGCCGACGCCGACCGCGCCTTCTTGCGTGACGTTCTTGGCTTGGCGTGCGTTGACGTCGGCGAAGGCTGGCTCATCTTCGCCATGTCTCCCGCGGAGGCCGCCATTCATCCCTCGGAGGGTGGGTCTTCTCAACGCCACACTGGTCACGAATTGCTGGGCGGAGCTTTGTATCTAATGTGCGACGATCTCGCGGCCTTCGTCACTTCGCTTCAAGCTAAGAACGTTCAGTGCAGCGAGGTGCAGCAAGCGCCATGGGGTCTCAGTACCGCAATCCCACTGCCGAGCGGCGCTGCAATTGGCCTGTACCAACCCAGGCACCGGACCGCTCTGAATCTCAAATCAAAATAATCCGAATGGGATCATTCAAATCTCGATGAAAACTATTGCCGTGATCCCCGCCCGACTGGCATCGACTCGCCTGCCGCGGAAAATGCTGCGCGAGATTGCGGGCAAGCCGCTGATTGGCACGGTCTACGAGGCCGTTCGTGCCTCTTCACTGCTGGCCAACGTAATCGTGGCCACGGATTCCGAAGAAATCCTGAAAGTCTGCAATCGCCATGGTTGGCACGCGCAAATGACTTCGCCTGCGCACCGATCCGGCACTGACCGGGTCCACGAAATTTCCACCCGTGAATCTGCCGACGTTTACATCAACGTGCAGGGCGACGAACCGCTGACGCGCCCCGAACACATCGCGACCCTTTTGCAAGTGATGGAGAGCCGCGCGACGGAAGTAGGCACGCTCATGACGCCGGCCGCCGCAGTCGACATCCTCAATCCGAACGCCGTGAAGGTTGTCGCCGATCTCGCCGGCCGCGTTCTCTATTTTTCGCGCGCTACCATTCCCTTTGATCGCGAACGTACTCATCCCTCCTACTTCAAACATCTCGGGATTTATGGCTATCGCAAAGGCGCGCTCGATCGATTTGTGTCGCTGCCGGAATCCTCGCTCGAGAAAGCAGAACGCCTCGAGCAGTTGCGCTTCCTGGAAAATGGCATTCCGATCTTTGTGGGGGAGACTCCGCACGACAGCGTCGGCGTCGACACCGAAGAAGATTTGCAGCGCGTGATCGAGATCCTGCGGAAATGCTGATCAAATCTGGGGATGCAGACCCTCGGTTCTCCCCCAGTGTTCTGCCGCCGCCAGGCGGCGGGAAATCGAAGGATGCGAATGGAAGAACCATTCCACCCACTTCGATGGCGTCCGCTCCGCCAGGTTCTGTTCCGCGAGCTTGTTCATCGACGAGATGAACGGTTCCACGCTCGCAATCGACTCAAACGCGTACCGGTCCGCCTGCCGCTCGTTAAATCGCGAATAGGCGTTGAGGGCAGGCATCAGGAGGAATGAAAGCACCACTGAAACCAGCCCGAGCAACGGCAGATTGGCGAAATCGGAAAGCTCTTCGAACATGTGCTGATCGACGGCATAGTGCAGGGCCCAATTTGCCGCCCAGAAGCCGAAGAGAGTAATTCCAGCCTGCACGAAAATGCTTTTGAGAATGTGCCGGTGCACATGATGTCCGAGTTCGTGAGCCAGCACTGCTTCAATCTCTTCCGGCGTGTAATTGTCGAGCAGCGTGTCGGCGAGAATAATGCGCCGCGTCGCGCCGAGCCCGGTTAAAGCCGCGTTCGCTTTTTTGCTCTTTTCCGAAAGTTTCCAGCGATAGACGCCGCGCACACGCGTTCCCGCCCGCTCGCTCAGCACGACTAATCGTCGCCGCAAGTCTTCATCTTCCAGCGGCTCGAACTTGTAGAAGATCGGAAAAAGCACAACCGGCGCAAGCTGCGCCAGAACGACGAACAGCACCATAAAGAGTGCCCATGCCAGCAGCCACCAATGTTGCGGCCACTGCCGGATCGTGAAATACAGCAACTCCACTACCACGCTGCCCATCACCAGCCCAACCAGAAATCCCTTCGCCTCGTCCCAAATCCACGAGCGAAACCTCTGGGTCGAAAGCTTGTATCTTCGTTCTAACCGGAAACCGTAATAGTCCAGCCCACCGCCCAGCGCTTTGCTGATCACCAGTAAAAGCAGCAGATACATGAAAACCGACAATGCATAATTCTGAAATCCCATCCGGTATGCCACATCGCGCAGCCAGCCCGACCAGCCTGTTGCCAGCAGAACTACGAGAAACGCCAGCCCGACGACAAAGTCGGCAATGCCCAGCCAGCGCCGGACCCGGTTGTAGCGCCGCGCCTCGGGCGAATCAGCCTGCACAGTTGCTGGATCGTCTGCCATGAATGTTTCTAAAAGTATCGCACTATCGCGCGCCGTTCGGTCCATTTTTCGAGAATCGACCGCCGCAATTTCGGAAGGAAGTGTCTTCTTGTTTTGTTTATGATCGCACGAAGCGCTCGCCCGTGGCCAGAAGTTCACTCACCAACTCCGGCGACGAGGCCTCCGCGTAGAGCCGCAGCAGCGGCTCCGTTCCCGAAGCACGAAACAGCACCCAAGCCTCCGCCCCGTTTCCGTTCCTCGGCGCATCGAGAAAGAATTTCACTCCGTCCATGTGCTCTTTTCGGAGTATCCGATATCGTCCGAGAGACTTGGTGTCGTCCGCACGAGCTCTCTGGATTGCATTCTGCTTCATCTCGTCGGGAACATGCAGATCGCACCGTCCGTAATAATGCGGGCCAAACTCGCGCTGCAAGTCGGCCACCAACTGGCCCAGAGGCTTGCCTTCCTCCGCCATGACATTGGCCAACAGCAGGCAATTCAGCACGCCATCGCGCTCCGGCAGAAATCGTGAATATCCGATTCCTCCCGATTCCTCTCCACCAATCACAATGTCCCGCTCCATCATCAGATCGGCGATGTACTTGAAGCCGATGGACGTTTCGTACAGTTTGCGCCCGTGCTTCGCGGCGATGCGGTCGAGCATGTGTGTCGTGTTGAAGGCGCGAACCACATCTCCCGGCCATTTCTTCCGCTCCAGTACCCAGCGGAGCAGAACGCTGTAGATTTTGTGCGAATCGACAAAGCTACCATCCTCGGCGACCGCACCGATTCGGTCCGCGTCCCCATCCGTCGCCAGACCCGCGTCGCACTTCTCTCGCACCACTGTCTCCTGCAGTAGCGCAACATGCGGCACGATCGGCTCCGGATTGATTCCCGGAAAAAGCGGGTTCAACTCCTGCCTGATCGCAACGCACTGCACTTTTTGTTCGGCAAAAATCCCGCTCAATATTCCGCGCCCTGAGCCGTACATCGCGTCGACTGCAAACTTGAATTGTGTCTTTGCGATCAGTTCCATGTCCGCGAAAGCGCAAACGGCAGCCACGTACGGCTTCTTGAGATCCACTTCCTCAACAGCGGCCTTGTTTCCCTCTGGCGCCGCGCCGGCGGCCAACTCCTCTTCAATTTTCTTCATGATCGCCGGGGTCGCAGAGCCGCCGAACTTGCCTTTGAATTTCACCCCGTTCCAGTTCCACGGATTGTGGCTCGAAGTCACCATGACTCCGCCTGCTGCACCCTGTCGCTTCACGGCGTAAGAAACAGCGGGCGTCGGCGTGTAATCGTTCGCCAGCTTCACCGGGATTCCCGCAGTGGCAAGCACCCCTGCGACGATTTGCGCAGCCCGAGGCGAAGCAAAACGCGAATCGTAGCCGACCACCACACCACGCGACGCTTCCTCGTATTTCAGCACATACGAGGCGATCGCGCCGGCGACTCGTCGCACGTTGTCGAATGTGAAATCATCGGCGATGACTCCCCGCCAGCCGTCCGTTCCGAACTTGATTTCTTGTGCCATGGTTTACAGTGAGTTTTCAGCCTCGCGTAATGGCTACGCCAGGATTGACTTAAGTCCGGAAGCCGGCAACTTATGTCAGCTTATGCATTTTCTTCTCGTCCAGATATTTCACAACTTTTCCCACGTCCTGCGCCTGCTGCCGCGTCGTGATCAGCAGTGCATCGGGAGTCTCTACCACCACGAGATCGTTCACCCCCACCGCAGCCACGAACTTTCCCGGAGCATGAATGTAATTGCCGCGCGCATTCAAACAAAATGCGCCAGCCCCCGCAACCAGGTTGCCTTCCGGTTGCTTGCTCTTCGAAGTGTGATGTTCGTGCAGCGCCGTCCAGGATCCCAGATCGTTCCAGCCAAAATCGGCGGGCAGACAGAACAGGTTTCCGGCCCGCTCTCCCTTTGCCGAGCGCGGCTCGAGCACGGCATAATCCACGCTGATGTTTTCGCACTTGGGGTATAGCTTGCGGAACGTCGACGCAAATTTGGGCGTGCCGAACATCGCAGCGATTTCTTCCAGTACGGCCGCCGTTTTCGGGAGATGTTCCTTCAAAGCGCCGGCGAGAGTCTGCGAGCTCCACAAAAACATTCCGCTGTTCCAATAGTAATTTCCTGCGATAACAAACTCCGCCGCCTTGTTCGCATCCGGCTTCTCAGTAAAGCGCCGCACGCGCAATGCCTCGCCTTGAAACTCGCTGCCCGCTTCAATATATCCATAGCCAGTTTCCGCACGCGTGGGCCGTATCCCGAGCACCACGATGTTCGCCCCCGCAGCTGCGATTTCAATTCCGCGCTGCAGCGTCTCGCGATATCGATTCCCATCTCCGATTACGTGATCGGATGGAAACATCCCGATCACTGCATCCGGATTCTCGCGTAACAGTAGGAATGCAGCCAGACCAATTGCCGGAGCCGTATTTCGTCCCACCGGCTCGGCCAAAATCTGCGCCTTCGGCAGATTGGGAAGCTGTTTCGCGATCGCCGCCCGCAAATCCTGATTCGTGATGACCCAGAACCTTCGCGCGGGCGCCAGGGGCAATAATCGCGCCACCGTCTGCTGGATCATCGTTTGTTTGCCGTCGAGCGCAAGCAGCTGCTTGGCGCGCCGCTTCCGGCTCAATGGCCAAAACCGCGTGCCCCGTCCTCCGGCCAGGATTACGGGATAGAAGTTCGAACTCTTGCTTAAACGCATAAATATGCTTGGCAAGTCTGAATCGCAAACCCGAAATCTAAGAAATGACCTTCAGATCCTCGTTTCCGGCTCCGGCAATGTCTTTCCGGGCACGTATGCTCGCAGAAACTCCAGCGTCCACTGAGGACGTACACCAAAATTCCCAACACACGCAGGCACAACTACGGCGTCGCCCTTCGCCAACGTGACGGCATCCGTTCCTGGCGCCTCAATCACTCCGCACCCCTCGAGCGCAACCATTATCTGAACAGAACTCTTCCCGGACTCCTCCTGGGTCGTTAATTCCAGCGGTTCCTTCGCCTCAAACATATCCACAACAAAATACGGCGCGGCAACCAACGGAGCATGCCGGTTCTTGCTACCGCGAATCAACGTAGGCGCCGGCCGCACCACCTTCCCCGAGTTCACCTTCTCCTTCACAGCCGCCAAGCCATGCTCAAGATGCAACTCGCGTGGCCGCCCGTAATCATACAGACGGTAAGTCGTATCCGATTGTTGCTGCGTTTCCACGATCACTGATCCCGGCCCGAGTGTGTGCACCGTGCCGCCGGCGACATAAATCATGTCGCCCGCATACACGTTGATCCAATTGAGCAGCTGTTCAGCCCGCTTCTCATGAATGGCGCCTTCCAGTTGCCTGGCAGTAACACCCGGCTTCAATCCGAGAGCGATCTGCGATCCCGGCTTCGCATGCATGACATACCAGCACTCCGTCTTCCCCCACGGTTCACCCACGCGTACTGCCTGTTCATCATCAGGGTGCACTTGCACCGAGAGCTTCTCATGCGGGAAAAGAAATTTCAGCAGCAGGGGAAACCGCCGCGCATCGCGTGCCGCCTCTCCGACTAGATGCCGCTGATATTGTTCGCTCAACTGCGACAGAGCCTTGCCGGTCAGAGGCCCGTTTGCCACCTTGCAGTCGTCCCCACTCAGCCACGCCTCTCCAATCTTCTCTGCAAATCTGTGATTGGGATAAACCGGTGACAAATCCTGCGCACCCCACGGGCGAGGATCAAATCCCGGAAGCATCAACAGTGGATAGAGGTCTTTCATGCTCGCCTTGCGCCAACAAAAAAGACCGCCCGCGAATGGAACGGCCTTTGCCGAACCTGATTTTCTCCGATGTCCTTCACCTATTTTCCATGTGCTCTTGGAGGCGCAGGCGTTCAACAGCCGCGATCGTACCGACACGGAAGCCCACAGGAAACGTCAAAGCGCCCCGAAGAACTTCTGCATCCGTTCCAGGCCGCGATCCAACTCAGCCTTGGAAGTGGCATACGAAACGCGGATGTGATCGCCCGTGCCGAAGCCTTCGCCCGGAACCGTGGCCACGTGCACTTCGCGCAGCAGTCGCCCCGCCACGTCCGACGCGGACTTCAGGCCGCTCTTCCCCAGGAACGCGGAAATATTCGGATAGGCATAAAATGCGCCCTCCGGCAACGTGCACGTCACTCCCGGAATCGCCCGCAATCCACCGACCACGTGATCGCGCAGCTGAATATATTCGCGCCGCATCTCTTCCACACACTCCTGCGGCCCTTTCAGCGCAGCCACCGCTGCCTTTTGCACAATCGAGGTCGGATTCGACGTCGACTGGCTCTGTAACTTTGCCATTGCGCTCGTCACTGGTGCGGGAGACAACGCATATCCCAAGCGCCAGCCTGTCATCGCATAGGTTTTCGACAACGATCCCAATACCACCATCCGCTCTTTGTACTCGCGCAGCGCTCCGACCGAAAAAATCTTTCCCGTGTAGTTCAGATAGACGTAACACTCGTCCGATAGCACCCAGATCCCGCGACGGTGCGCCAATCGCACGACCTCGGTCATGTCCTCGGCGCTCATCACCGCGCCCGAAGGATTCGACGGCGAGTTCAATATGATGACCTTCGTTCGTGGCGTGATCAGGCTGGCCACCGCCTCTGCCGTTACTCGAAATCCCTGCGCCTCATCCGCTTCGAGCAACACGCAATTTCCACCCGCGTACCGAACAATGTCTTTGAAAGAAACCCAGTACGGCACCGGCAGAATCACCTCGTCACCATGATCCACGAGAACTTGAATCGCATTGAACAGCGCGTGTTTTCCTCCGGTCGACGCAATCACCTCTTCGCGCCGGTAGTCTGAGTCGAAATCGACGTTGTGCCGATGCGCAATCGCATCGCGCAACTCAGCCGTTCCGGCAACTGCCGTGTACTTCGTAAAATTTCCATGGATCGCGCCGATTGCCGCTTCCTTGATGTGCTGCGGCGTGGCGAAGTGCGGCTCTCCGGCGCCGAAATCGACCACGTCAATTCCCTGCGAGCGCAGCTTGTCCGCCTCGGCCACCACTGCCATCGTGGCGGAGGGTTCGATGCGATTGATTCTGTCGGTAAGTCTGAGCGCTTCCATTGTTCCCGCGGTAAAGCTTGCCGTCGTCATGCCTTCCTTTTCCTTCTCCTCGAGACTTCGATTAGCTGCGTGTCCTGTAGTTTGTACGCCGGGTCGAGCTTCTGGCGCAGCTTCTGTTCCACCACTTCCGGCACAAGCCCCTTCACTGGCCCGCCTGCCTGCGCCACCTCTCGCACCAGTCGCGAACTGACATACGAGTACTTGTCGGCCGGCATCATGAACACCGTTTCCAGCGTCGGTTCGATCTTGCGATTCATCAACGCCATCTGCAGTTCGTACTCATAATCGCTGATCGCCCGGATGCCCCGCAGCACGCACATCGCATCCATCGACTTCGCATACTCGACCATCAATCCGTCGAACGTATCGATGCGCACGTTGCTCAAATCCGAAGTGAGGGCCCGCAGCATCTCCAGCCGCTCAGCCACGCTGAACATCGGGCTCTTCTCCGAATTCCGCAGGATCGCTACCACGAGTTCCTCGAAAATCTTGGCCCCTCGCTGAATCAGATCGAGGTGCCCGTTGGTCGGCGGATCAAACGATCCGGGATAAATCGCAATTCCCTTATTCACTCGTCCTCACAGGAAGGCCGCGCACGAAGCCAGTTGGCGCAATGGAGAGATTTTATGCGGGTAGGAGCAACAATGGCAATCGTCGAGTTCTACGACACTCGCCCGGAGATAATGATTGAGATCCCAGCCACACCGAAACTCGCCTCTGCGGCGAAGGGGCGGCGGTTTGTGGAGCGAATGTCGCTATCTGGATCGGCAGACGAACGCTGGGTTAGCGCCGCGCCGCGACGATCGGAGCCTTCACAGCGTCTGTTCCGCCGGGCATGGTCGTGACCCGTCCGGTTGACGCAGGAGCTTGCGTCGCTGCAGGCGCCGGCGCCGCGATCAGTCCCAGCGCCTTTCGCACCTCCGCGTCCAGCTTCGCCATTACATCTTTGTTGTCTTTCAGGAACTGACGCGCGTTCTCGCGTCCCTGGCCGATGCGCTCGCCCTTATAGCTGAACCACGAGCCGGATTTCTCGAGAATATTGTTGTTCACTGCCAGATCGAGGAGATCGCCTTCGCGCGAAATCCCTTCGCCATACAGAATATCGAACTCCGCCTCGCGGAATGGCGCCGCGACCTTATTCTTCACTACCTTTACCTTGGTTCGCGACCCGGTCACGACATCGCCTTCCTTGATGGCCGCGATGCGCCGAATATCAACGCGCACCGATGAATAGAATTTCAGCGCCCGGCCGCCCGTCGTCGTCTCCGGATTGCCAAACATCACGCCAATTTTCTCGCGAATCTGATTAATAAAGATGAGACACGTCCTCGATTTCGAAACCGTCCCTGTCAACTTTCTCAGTGCCTGCGACATCAGACGCGCCTGCAGCCCCATGTGGCTATCGCCCATCTCGCCGTCCAGTTCTGCCTTGGGCACCAGCGCCGCCACCGAATCCACCACAAGCACGTCAATCGCATTCGACCGCACCAGTGCTTCGGTGATCTCCAGGGCTTGCTCGCCGTAATCGGGCTGTGAGACCAGCAGATTGTCCACGTCCACGCCCAGTTTCTTCGCATACGCGGGATCAAGCGCATGCTCCGCATCCACAAACGCCGCCATGCCACCCGTCTTCTGCGCTTCGGCAATCACCTGCAACGTGATGGTCGTCTTGCCCGAGGATTCCGGCCCGAACACTTCCACCACGCGTCCGCGCGGAAATCCGCCAACACCGAGCGCCGCATCGAACGAAATCGATCCCGTCGAGATGACCGCGATCGGGACGATCGCTTCCTTCGACCCCAACCGCATGATCGATCCCTTGCCGAACTGCTTTTCGATCTGCGATACCGCCAGATCAATCGCCTTGCCCCGCTCGTCTGCCATGGAGTGGCTCCTTAAGATTGCCAAAAATTAAAACTGCCCAACTAAAGGCCCAAATAGACACCGCCGAGATCGAGCCGCTGAAAATTAAGCTCCTTCTCAGTCTGGCCGGATTATACATAGAAATGAGAGCGAAGAAAAGGCGAATCAAGATAGTCACAGAGGAAATCGTCCCGATTCGGGCCGTTGGTCTTGTGGCACCCATGCCATGAACACTCTACCTCTGCAACAAGTCCACCGGCGCCGTCACATCATGCACCCGAAAATACTTCGCCAGCGCTGGATACTTCCTCGCCGCGGCCTCATACATCGCGTAAGCCACGTTGCGGTACGAAACATGTCCCGCCGGCGTCGTCCGCAGTTCTGAAATGTAAACCACTTCGGCAAAATCCATTTTGAACAATGCCCGCTTCCTGAACGCTAGCGGAATCGCATACTGCGAATTCTCCTCCGCCTCCGGCGTCCCGCGCCCGGCCAGTTTTTCCACTCCCACCTGCACGCGCCGCATCGCCGACTCAAACCGCCCACGCACCCCCGCGTCTTCCATGTCGAGCAGCATCTCGTACCCGTGCTGCGTGGTGAATCCCTGCATAACCTGAATGCACCGCCGATGCCGGTGCATATCGCGGAAGCCGCCCGTATCCATCAGAATGTCGAAGCGGAACTGCTGCCCCGCGCGGAATCCGCGCAGCATCTCATCGTGTTTCCCGCGATGGCGCAACCCCAGGTCAATGATCTCCCGCCGCAGCCTTTCGCCCGCCACCTGCACGGCTTGCCTAATCTGCCGGTACGAATGATGGCAATGTTCATAAAGCAACGTCGTGGCGATCTCCACTTCCAGCGGCTCCTCATCTAAGAGATCCACGATCGCCTTCGAAGGCGCCAGCTGTTCATGCTCCATCAATTCGCGCGCCGCCTGCCTTAGCTCGCGCCGCGTTGCCATCTCATATTCATTCGGATCCGCGTACTTCACCAGCGTCGGCGCCACCCGCACCTCGCGCAGCAACTCCTGCTCCGCCCGCGCGCCCAGCTCCGGATTCGCCGCCCGTATCTCTTCCACCAACTTCCGCAACGAATCGGCATTCACGTTGTAAGCCGCCCCGGTCGCCGCCTTCTTCAGCGACTCGCCCAGCATTCTTACTTCTTTATGGGTGTGAGAAATAAGATGCGACACCTGCGTCTCCAGCGTTCGCGCATTGACGATTTCTCCCAGCGAAGTATTAGTAGCCAGCGGCAGCAGGTAGCGCGTGATGTCAAACGCCCGCGCCTTCAGCGTGCGCTCATACGCATCCTGCTTCATGTCGGCAGGCTTGGGCGTGATGCTGATCAGATACTGCGCCATGTGCGCCGAGAGCGCCTCATACTCGGCAAAAAGAAAATCCAGAGTCTCGCGGTAGAGCTTTCGCGCCTCGTCATCCGCGCCAAAATCAGGCGTGTAGTAACCGCTCTTCTTGAAGTCCTGATAGCGCGTCGAGCGCTCCTGACCGTCCCAGCGCTGCTCGTCGGCCACTTCGATTGCCGCCAGAATCGAAAGCCGCTCCACAGCCAGGGCAATGTGCGCGAGGTCGGCAATCGAGCGATGTCCGTACTGAAAATAAAACGTGTTGAGAAACTTCTCCGCCTTCTGCGAGCTGATCTCGCGCAGCGACTCTTTCATCGAAAGCGCCGACCGCGAATACTTGGCCATGGCATAGGCCTGGATTTCGGGCTCAACTCCGAAAATGGCAAACACCTCGGTAGATGGGGCCGCGGACGAAGCCCTTTCTGGCGACATCGATGGTTCGACTGCCGATGCTCTCTGCGCCGAGCGATGCCCGGAACCGCTGGTCACGGCTTCTGCTGGTGATGAATTCCTGTCAGTTGAGTCGGGCATCGGGGCGATGTTGTTCAGTGTTGTACGGTGCATGGCCGGTCACACGACTGGAGTGTACATGACGCTACTACGCGCCAGCCGCTTGGCCATTCTAATGTATTCGTTAATTCGGACGTTTTCAGGAGGGCAGACTACGACGTGCCCGGGGAGCAAATCCGACGGGTCATCACAAACGGAGTACCCGCTTTCTCTAGCTTGCCCGGCGGTGACGACGGCGAGCTTGTGACCTGGGTACCTTTGCCTAATCGTCTCGAAGTGCTCGGCCGTCAATAGGTCTAGGACAAAGCAGGAATTCTCTCGAGTTGTATCTTGGAACGCACCGGAAGACGCGCGAACTGGGGCATCCCGCGGGTGCCAAAAATTACCATCCCTCAGGATGCGTAGAAGTCGTACTTCGTTAGGGTATCTAACGAGATCATCGACAAACGGAGGCATTTAGATCATTCAGCGATCAGCTAACAAAGTCCGCCAAAAATTCGTTCAGCTCCCCGTATTCTGCAGCACCCAACTCTTTCACCTTCATCGGTGCGTCGTCGACGAGGCGAGCAACACCGACTCCCTCGCCAGGAAAAATGCTGACCTCCACAGTGTCCGGCCCACTGGCCCACGCGATCTGTATGCCTCCTCCCGGAAGCACCGACAGTGAGGGGGTTGGCAGGCTTCTGAACTTAATGCTTCCCAGGATTCTCCCAGCCATGTTGAGAGTTTCGTCCTTTACCCTAAAATCTCCGATTCCTGGCTCAAAGCGTCCACGTCGCTGAACCTGCAGCAACTCAGTGAATGCGTGCGCCAGCCATGGTCGCTTATCGACCATCCTTGGAAAGTAGAAAACCGACTCAGTGGAAAACTCCTGGAAGTCCGTCTTTGCTCTATCGAGGTAGGGGCAATTTTCAGGACAGATGCTCATCGTATCCTCTTCCAGACTTGCCGTTGCAATTCATCTGCCGTGATTTCCGCAAAGGTTGTCACCAGCAAATGATGACATTCGTCCAACTCAGCCCAGATGTCTCCTTCTGACGTGCTATTTGGCTTACCGTTTACGTTTAGCGTGAACTGGATGATGGGTGTGCCGTCGGGCCGTAGGCCCGGCGATGCATCCATGCGAACTTGGTTATTCGAAACGTTCGCCACGAATGACATCGAGGTTACCAACCCACCCTTCAGATCAAACCTAGACTGTTTGAAGAGCGGCCCAATCTCCTCCAATGTGTTCCATTCTCGGCCCTTTACAAAATGGTTGATGTACGTGACGTCACACCGGAATACGCTCGGCGGCGGAAGATTTTCGTCCTTCAGAAACTGCTGATAGGCCGCCCAATCCTGTTGAAAGAGCGGCTTCAGGTCCGAATAGTGAACGTACTTGTGCTCAGCTTCAACCGCCCTCCAGTTGCGAATAAAGGCATTCGACTGGACTTGGAGGAGCTGGTTATTAGAGGAATCAACAAACCATGACCGCAAAGGGAACGACTCTAGGTGGATATCTGGCCCCAGCTTCAAATCAAAGTCGTCCAGTTTAACGCTCCCAATTGGGAGCCGCGCTTCCGCGCGAGGGTAGCGCTTCCTAAGGCGCGCCCAAAACAAACCCAGATGGAACACATTCCACCCTCTTACCGGCGCGAACATTAGGCCGAATGCCGTCTCCACAACCGGCGGCTTCTCGTAGTCTACGGGACGTAGAGTAGAGGGCACTGAATTCTCAGGCGCGCTTTCAGGCGATTTGGTCACGTAGTCTCGGGTCACACGTTATCTTATCGCGTCCACGAGGTCACGTTCACGGGCAGAAGAAAAAGAAGGCAAAACCTTTGTAATGCATTAGAAACAGCTAAGCAAGAAATTTCGTCGACCCAGTAGCTGAAAAGACAGTACCGGTCTTGCCCGTGGCTGTAAACTCGCGACATGCGAAAAATTGGCGTCGGACTCGTCGTTGCCGCCTATGGCCTGATCCTATTCCTTTCGTTAACGTCGCCCGGATACGCCCGCGCACATCCGCACATGGATCCCGTGATGCTTGCCCAATACGCGGCACCTTGGCCCGTCGCGCTGGCAAGCGCGCTCGTGGTCGCCGGCATCATGCTCGCCGCGGTCCCTCTTCGGCGTGGCGAACGCTGGGCTTGTGGACCGAACTCGCCATTTTCGTGATCCTCTTCGTCACGCGCGTCGCTACCGACCCACGCTGCCTGGTCGTACTCGATCCACACCAGCACGGCTGCCACAGCTTTATGATTGCGGCGATCCTCGGCGTCGTCGGGCTGGCTCTGGCCTGGCGCTGAAATATCCTGCGCGGCCCAGCTCTCTGCCAGACCAGTACTCTCCCGCGTATAATTCTGCGTTCCACGGCAATCATTGATACAAAATCGGGAGAACTCTCATGTCCCTTTCAGGACGGGTAGCGCTGGTCACCGGAGCATCGCAAGGCATCGGACGCACCTGCGCCCTCCGTCTTGCCAAAGAAGGCGCTACCGTCGCCGTCGCAGCGCGCAATCAGGAAAAACTCAATGAACTTGTCCATGAAATCACCACGGCCGCGGGCCAAGCCGCCGCCTTTCCCCTCGACGTCGCCGACGAGGAGCAGATCAAATCCACCATCAAAGCCGCCATCGCCCAGTTCGGCAAAGTCGACATCCTGGTGAACAACGCCGGCATCACCCGCGACCAACTCGTCATGCGCATGAAGCGCCCCGATTGGGACGCCGTCCTGCAAACCAATCTCACCTCAGCCTATCTCTGCATCCAGCAGGTCATCGGCTCCATGCTGAAACAGCGTTGGGGGCGCATCATCAACGTCACCAGCGTTTTCGGCCAGATGGGCCAAGCCGGACAAGCCAACTATGCTGCTTCCAAGGCCGGCCTCATCGGCCTTACCATGGCCATCGCTCGCGAAGTCGGCTCCCGCAACATTACTTGTAATGCCGTTGCTCCGGGATTCATCGAAACCGCTATGACCGCCGTCCTTAGTGACGAATTCAAACAGACGGCGGTCAAACAGATTCCACTGGGCCGCGTGGGAACTCCGGAAGATGTGGCCAGCGCGGTGGCGTTTCTCGCATCCAGCGAGGCTTCCTACATCACCGGCCACGTTCTGAATGTCAACGGCGGTATGCTGATGGGATAGGAAGTTTCAACGCCCGGCACCGCGGAGCGCACTGAGGAATTATGAGTGTCTCGTCCCAAAATCCCCAATCCCCTTTGCCCTCTGTGGTGAAGGGCTTTTCTTTCGCGCAAGTAGAATCCCCCGCCCAGATCTCCCAGGCCCGCGAGCTCTTCCTCGAATACGGCCAATCCCTGGGCTTCAGCCTTTGTTTCCAAAATTTCGACGAGGAACTCGCCGGCCTTCCCGGCGACTACACGCCTCCCACCGGCTGCCTGCTGCTCGCCCAGTATGAAAATCACCTGGCCGGCTGTGCGGCCTTGCACAAATTCCGACACGAGATCAATTCCGAGATTTGTGAAATGAAGCGCCTCTACCTCCGCCCACAATTTCGCGGCAAGGGCCTCGGCCGCGCGCTCGCCGACCGCGTCATCGCGGAAGCTCGCCAGATCGGATATCGCCGCATGCGCCTCGACACCGTTGAGCCCGTTATGAAAGATGCAGTCGCCATGTACCGCCGCATCGGCTTTCGCGAGATCGCGCCATATTACAAGAATCCCGTGGCTGGCGCGCTTTACATGGAGCTAATCTTGTGAACGCCAGCAGAGCGCCCTTTCTTCTTTTCTTGACTTGGCTTTTGGTCGACGCGGGATGTCTGGCGATCGGTCTGTGGTGGCACTGGCTCTTTGGGATAGGGCGCTTTGGGCTCCCGCTCGATCTCCTGTTTGGGTTCATCATCTTTTGTCACTACCTTCACGAGAAGGGAAAATTATGAAAACACTTTGCGCCGTTTGGATCATTCTGCTTCTGGCGGCCTCCGCCTTCGCCGCAGATGGCAAGACCGTCTCCTACAAATCCGGCGATGAAACCGTGCAGGGCATTCTCTACACGCCGGCGGCCAAAGGACCCTTCCCCGCGCTAATCGTGATTCACGAATGGTGGGGCCTCAACGACTGGGTAAAAGACCAGGCGTCGAAATTGTCCGGGCAGGGTTACGTGACTCTCGCCATCGATCTCTATCGCGGCAAAGTTGCCAGCAGTCCGGATGAAGCCCACGAAATCATGCGCGGTGTCCCGGAGGACCGTGCTAAACGTGATCTCCACGCGGCTTTTGAATTTCTGGTCTCCCAGCCCAACATTAAGAAAGATCGCATTGGCGCCATTGGCTGGTGTATGGGTGGAGGCTACTCGCTCGACGTCGCATTGCAGGAGCCGACTCTCGCCGCCGACGTCATCAATTACGGCCATCTTGCCACCGACCCGGACGCGTTGAAGAAAATCAACGCTCCCATCCTCGGGCTTTTCGGCGCACAGGATCGCGGCATCACTCCCGCGGATGTCCGCAAATTCGGTGAATCGCTCGACCAGATGGGCAAGATAATCGACATCAAGATTTACGACGACGCCGGCCACGGCTTCGAGAATCCCAACAACAAAGACGGCTACCGTCCCGATGACGCAGCCGATGCCTGGAGTCGTACCGTTGCTTTCCTGGCGTCGACCCTGAAGAAGTAGTCGTCCGGCGAACCCGCGCAAACCCCTGCCAGACGCCAGTTCCAGCGTCATGGCTTACTTATACGTTGTTTAGATAAGCGCCTCCCGCCGTTCGCTCCCCGTGCCTGCAAGCACGCTTTTCCGCATGGCACGATCGTTCAGTTCATGGCACGAATTTCCACTTGCCAGAAGTTGCCGCTCTGGTTACTATGACCCATCCTGAAATGCTTCCTACGATGAATATCGGCGAGACCATCCGCAACTACCGGCTGCAGAAAGGGATGTCTCAGGGCGACATCGAAAAAAGAACCGGACTTCTCCGCTGCTACTTATCGCGCGTCGAGAATGGCCACACCATCCCTTCGCTGGATACGCTTTCCAAGATTGCCGGCGCCATGGAACTTCCTCTGTCCCAGTTTTTCGCTGAGCCCGGCCACAATAACGGCTCCAAGGGACTGCCCCAACTCTCTGACGACGAGGTCCGCTTCCTCAGCCAGATCCGCCGCTACGCCACCAACCTGAACGACAGCGACCGCAAACTCGTCCTCGCCATGGTCAAAAAAATGGCGTCGAATTCGAAGTAAGCTTTCGCTGACCGTTTCTACCCTTACTTTCGTACCATGCCCCTTGGTGACCGTCAGGTACCTGCACAGCGCCTTCCCTCCTTACTAGACTGTCCCTGGAGCTACCTGTGACCACCGACGAGGAACTCGGCGTTCTCGATACTCAACTGCGGCGGTTGAAAATCGAGTACGAGATCTATTTCAGCAATCCGACCAAGCGCCCCCCCACCGACATCGAGTGGAAGGTGCTTGCACTTTTGCGGAAGTTCTCCGACGGTGGTCGCATGAATTTCTCCCAGCGCTACCGCTACAACGAAATGGCCCAGCGCTATGCGGTCTACAGCGATCTCTGGCGCAAGAAATCCCGCATTCGCGAGGAGGGCTACCGCCGTCCGCAAGACGCCTTGCTCTCCGTTCAAGGCGTTCGCGTAACCGAAGAAGAGCTCAAGCCGCAGCATCATCCCGTCTACGGAGTCGCTCACGCGGCCGCAGGCGCCGATGGAACGGGCTCAGCCCCGCACTTCACCCTGCACTGCGTCGATCAGGCGGAACGCGAGCAAGTCGAACGGCTTTACAACACTCTCGTCGCTGCCAAGAAAAAAGCCGGTGAGAACGTCACCGGCAACCTCGACTCGTTTACCACGTTCGTCCAGAAGAAGACCGAGCAAATCCGCAAGCAATATCACTGCCAGGACGTTGAATACTCCGTCGAACTCGCCAACGGCCACGTCAAACTGAAAGCCAAGGCAAAAAGCTAGGCACTGTCGTTCGCCGATCTTCCTCTGTGACATCCCCAAGAATCGAAATGCCCGGGGAGACGGCCGCACCGCTGTGTGGCAAAGCTCCACCGTCCGCTCTACGCTAGCGGCGAGCCGCAAACGACCGACAGAGGAATTGCTGGTAGAATTTTCGGTCGCCAATTCAGCGAGTAACATCGTTTCGCCACAGAGTATAGGCGGATGAATCCGTGATAATCCGTGGCAGAGAAGTTCGGCATAAGAGGCCTCATGTCAGCCAATCGCACAATCCAACGCGCCATTCTCTCGGTGACCGATAAAACCGGACTCGTCGATTTCGCCCGCAAACTTTCCGGCCTCGGCATCGAACTCATCTCTACCGGAGGTACCGCCAAGCTCCTCCGCGACTCCGGCATCGCCGTCAAAGACGTTTCTGAGCTCACCGGATTCCCCGAAATGCTCGACGGCCGCGTCAAAACTCTTCATCCCAAAGTTCACGGTGGCCTTCTCCATCGCCGCGAAGATCCCGAACACGTCGCCGCCGTCAAAGAACACGGCATTCAGCCCATCGACATGGCGGTCGTCAATCTCTACGCTTTTGAAAAGACCGCGGCCAAGCCTGGAGTGAAATTCGAGGAGCTCATCGAAAACATCGATATCGGCGGGCCGTCCATGATTCGCTCCGCTGCCAAGAATTTTTACGATGTCGCCATCGTCACTGCTCCATCTGATTACGACGCGATCGCCAACGAACTCATACGCGAAGGCGGATCGCTCTCGCTTTCGACCAAGTGGCATCTCGCCCAAAAGGCATTCGCCACCACAGCCGCGTACGATTCCGCGATCGCCTCGACCCTCGAGCGCGTCACCGGCAACTTCGAATTGCAACCCGCAGCCAGCGCATTCCCTGCAAACCTTCGCTTCTCGTTTCACAAAGTCCTCGACCTGCGCTATGGCGAAAATCCCCATCAGAAAGCCGCCATGTATGCCGACGGATCCGGAGTCGGTGTGGCGAACGCCCGCCAGCTCCAGGGCAAAGAACTTTCCTACAACAACATCGTCGACCTGCAGGCTGCCTGGGATCTCGCCCAGGAATTCCATGATCCGGAGTTCAACACTCCCGTTTGCGCCATCATCAAGCACACCAATCCCTGCGGCACCGCCACCGGCAAGACCCTAGCCGAAGCCTACAAACGCGCTCTGGAATGCGATCCCGTCTCCGCCTTCGGCGGTGTCATTGGCGTGAATCGCCGCATCGACGCCGAAGCCGCCGAGGAGATGCACAAGCTCTTCCTCGAGGTCATCGCCGCGCCAGGTTTCGACGACG
>Ga0335073_10000830_pt1 | contig 40545 bp, 34 predicted proteins | sample Lox_Sample_22_FD_207093 | JGI IMG/M metagenome (GOLD analysis project Ga0335073, IMG submission 207093) | Soil microbial communities from Loxahatchee National Wildlife Refuge, Florida, United States - Lox_Sample_2.2 | ecosystem: Environmental > Terrestrial > Soil > Wetlands | place: USA... | reverse complement strand
GCGCGACATCAAGAACATCGACTTCGACCTCATCGTCAACGACCTCGGCCAGGTGGAGAAGCGGCTGGAGCGCGTCGAAAAAGACCGCAAGAAGATGAAGTCCGACGAGGTCGAGCGCGAACACGACCTGCTGGTTCGCGCCAAAGCGCACCTGGAAACCGAGCGTCCGCTGCGCGAAATGGAGATGACGCCCGAGGACAAAAAGCGCGTGCGCGGCTTCATGTTCCTCAGCGAAAAGCCGATGCTCTACGTGCTCAACATCGGCGAGAGTTCGACCCTCGGCAAGGATCTCGAGGGCGCGGTGGCGAAGTACAACATCGGCGAAGTTTCGTCGCGTCCGAATACCGGCGCGCTGGCTGTCTGCGCGAAAGTTGAAGCCGAACTCGCCGAGATGAGCGACGAAGATGCGGCGGAATTCCTCTCCAGCTACGGTCTCAGCGAGAGCGGCCTGGTGCGCCTCATCCGCAAAACCTACGAACTGCTTGGCCTGATCTCGTTCTTCACCGTCGGCGAAGACGAATGCCGCGCCTGGACGGTCGAGCGCGGCTCCAAAGCCGTGAACGCCGCCGGCGCCATTCACACCGATCTCGAACATCACTTCATCCGCGCCGAAACCATTCACTGGGATCAACTGCTCGACGCCGGCTCGGAAGCCGAAGGCCGCGCCCGCGGCACCCTGCGCCTCGAGGGCAAAGACTACATCGTCAAAGACGGCGACGTGATGCACATCCGGCACAGTGGATAGCGGCTATGTAGTTGAAAATCATTAGGTTACTGATCTTGGACCCGCTGAAGCCATCTGCAGGTTGGCAACATCTAACCAAGTGAGCAGAGTGGGAGGGCATGGTCGCAGCCAGGGTGGGCACTTGCGACGTCCTCGTAACCTGCAGAAAAACCTAGGGACACGGCAAACCGTATGCTACAATCTGTAAGTTTCTGCATACGCCCGATACTGAAGTACCGATCCCGCCGAAGTGTACACGCATCCAAAGCGCCTGACAGAAGGCGCGTGGCAGAGGAAATTCCGTTTTGGCTCTAGACGACAAGTACGACGATATCAAAAAACTGATCGATGTGGGCAAGGAGAAGGGTTATCTCACCTATAACGAGGTGAATGACTTGATCCCCCACGATATGCATTCCCCTGACGACCTCGAGGACCTGCTGACGACCATCGGCACGCAGGGTATTGATGTCCTCGAGGGCCCCAAGATGGGGGGCGACAAGAAATTTGACGAACTCGAAGCCGGCGAGGACATGGAGTTGGACCTCTCGCCGGGGACCCTCGAAAAAACCAACGATCCCGTCAGGATGTATCTGCGTGAGATGGGGACCGTGCCACTGCTTACCCGCGAGGGCGAAGTTGAAATCGCCAAGCGGATCGAGCGCGGGCAGCTCCGCGTTCTGAAGGCGCTGTCGCGCTCGCCGATCGTGATTCGCGAAATCATCTCCATCGGCGAGGACCTGAAGCGCGGCGTGCGCTCCATCAAGGAAATCGTTCTCTTCGACGAGGAAGAGATCACCGAAGAGGTGGTCACCAATCGCCTGATGGACATCACCGGCCGGATCGACGAGCTGCAGAAGCACTACAAGAAGTCGATTCAGCTGGCGGATAAGTTAGTCGGTATTCCACAGAAGAAGCGCCCGCGCGATTATCGCCGCTATCGCTGGGCATTGGGGCGCGAGCAGATCATGGTCTCGCGCGTCATTCGCGGACTGGGATTCACCAATAGCGAACGCAAGCGGCTGATCGACCGCGTCAACAAGACGGTCGACAGCATGCGCGGCCTGGAGAAGCAGGCGGTCAACTTCGACAAGCGCGCCGACGCGACCCGCTCGGAGGACCAGAAGAAGGAGTTCCGCAAGCAGGCGCGGCAGATCCGCAGCGATCTGGAGCGCATGGAGCAGGACGCCGGCGCGAACTTTGCCGAGCTCAAGCGTACCCAGCGCGAGATCGTGCAGGGTGACGTCGACGCGGAATACGCCAAGCGCGAACTGATCGAAGCCAACCTGCGACTGGTGGTGTCGATCGCGAAGAAGTACACCAATCGCGGACTGCAATTCCTCGACCTGATTCAGGAAGGCAACATCGGCCTGATGAAGGCGGTGGACAAGTTCGAATATCGCCGCGGCTACAAGTTTTCGACCTACGCGACGTGGTGGATTCGTCAAGCGATTACTCGCGCGATTGCCGACCAGGCGCGCACCATCCGCATTCCAGTGCACATGATCGAGACCATCAACAAGCTGATCCGCACTTCGCGGCAGCTGGTGCAGGAACTCGGTCGCGAGCCTACGTCGGAAGAAATCGCCAAGCGGATGGACATTCCTGTGGCGAAGGTGCGCAAGGTGCTCAAGATCGCGCAGGAGCCGATATCGCTGGAGACGCCGATCGGCGAAGAGGAAGATTCGCACCTGGGCGACTTCATCGAGGACCGCGCCGTGGTCTCGCCGGCCGAGGCGGTGATCAACGTCAACCTCAAGGAGCAGACGGCGCAAGTGCTGCGCACGCTCACTCCGCGCGAAGAGAAAGTGATCAAGATGCGCTTCGGACTGGAGGACGGCAGCGAGCACACGCTCGAAGAGGTCGGCCAGTCGTTCGCGGTCACGCGCGAGCGCATCCGCCAAATCGAAGCCAAGGCGCTGCGCAAGTTGCGTCATCCTTCGCGCTCGCGCAAGCTGCGCGCGTTCATGGACGGCGTGCACGACTAAAGCAGTTGTCAGTGGCCGGTTGTCAGTTACGGCGACCGATGGTAGAGCGGGCCTGGTCGCAGCGACGAATCGTGGGTAGAGCGGGCCCCTTCGACTGCGCTCAGGGCAGGCCTTCAGGCCCGCGTCAGAGGTCAACAACTTGAACCGGGGCTTCAGCTCCGAACAGACGGGACGCGATGAGCGTCCCGTTTTGTATTGCCCTCAACATCGACTCTGATGCTTAGGTTCCATTCCCATGGATGCTGGTGCCCCAGAGCCTGCCCAGAGCCTGCCGAAGGGTTCGCGGCCATCTTTTGGATGCTTACCTGGGTCTTGGTCAGACTTCTCACCCGTTTGCTGAACGATAGCTTCCGATCGTGCATGGCCTCCGCCAGCGTGCCCTCGTCAGGCTCGCTGACCAGCAGATGTACGTGTTCCGGCATGACCACATACCCATAGACTCGCATCCGGAACCTGAGTCGCATCTCCTCCCGAACAATCGGAAACAACTCATCGATCCTGATGTCCGAGAACTTGGGCCTTCTCCGATAACAACCGAAGGTCGCAAAATGCGACAGACCGGATTCGTGATACCGGCGAAGACCCTGCGGCATGAATTCACGCTACACCGACCGTGATGAGCAATCCGTGACATCAGCCACCGCCGCGCGTGAGCCCGGGTTAGCGTCGAAAGAAGCAGGAGCGGTGCGCGCCCTGATGCGGCTCACAACTCTGCGCCCATCCTCTCGCCTGAAGGCGAGAAGGATGGGGCACCCGAATGTTAAGGAGTCAGGTTGAAAGGGTGGGCCACCCGCCAGGCTCTGGGGCACCAGGCCACCCGGATGAGAAAGCACGGGCCACCCAGCTCGTGGAACCCTAGATCGCGACCCATGAAATGGATTGCGACATGGCTGAAAGGTCTGAAAGACCCAAAGGTACGAAATTCAGCGCCTTGGGGGTCAACAGTTCTGGATAGAGATAATCATTGAAGAGAACACAAGGTACATGCACCCCCGCGTCCAATCGGCCGTGCTGCGATAGAGAGCGATGGCCAGGCCCGACCGAAAGATCGGCTTGCGCCATGTCAAATTCTCCATTCTTGCACTGAACTGACACAATGGGCCTATGGGGAATAGTTCCGAGCGGCAACAACCAAAGGATGTCAAAACCCCCGTCTTTTTCCTTGCCAAGAAGCACAGCTCTCTGAAATCCCAGGGTCCTGAGATATTCGTTAAAGGCGTCCTTACGTTTCCTGACATCTCGCGGATGACCAATCCTATGGATTGAGCCGGTAACCCTCAATGCAAGTCTTTGGAGAACCCCTATCTCAAAGTCCCGTGACCTTGTCCCGATACTTCGAATACTACGCATATGCTTAACGAATTGCAGAAAAGGACGGTCTGTGGCGGTGAAGCGACCGGTCTCGCGATCATACGCGAAGGGCATGACTGCACCCTTTTCTCGAAAATGTTCTGAGAGTATCTGCACGGCACGCTGTATCGCCTCGTCGGTAGTCGCAGCGTCCAACTCATCCTTCAACGCGTCAAGTACCGGCGCCTGTTCTGAATTCAGCTGCAGATCAGCACGCGTAATCACACGCGAATCTTCTGAAGTCAACTCCTCGGCGATTGTTTCAAAAAATTCAAAAGTGGCGTTAGGCATTCTTTTTTAGGAACGCTCGTACAGAGGACTCAAAATCTCTAAATCCTTGTTGCATCTCCTGCATGGCTGCATCACGTTTGCCAGCTGACAACTTCTTTAGCAGGAGATCCATTTCCCGGACAAGTTTCGATAACCGCTTCAGGCTCTCGTCACGCGTATCAACATATATTGCAGCTTCACTTAACGTCCTGCCGCCGTGGAGGACTTTGGCGGCCTTATCAGATGAAAGCACTTTAGAGTACAAGCTCAAAGATCTGGTATCGAAAATCTTTCTTGCGCCTGTGTCGCGCTTATTGCTGGTGTCCCGTGGCCCATAAAGGTCATCCAACAACAGTCTAAAGTTTGCCCTATTGAAGCTGAGGATTTCCAGACTGTCCGGATCTACATCTAGCTGCACAAATTTCTTAACACCAGCACGGTTGAGTGCTTCGCCTAAGACCCAGAAATCTTCGCCAGAAGGTATTTTCGCATTTGCAGATTTTAGTAAGCGATAGGGTACTAAAAACCGTCGTATCTGCTGTTTCGTTATCCTGATTTCTTTTATTATTTGATTTAAGCCACCTTCCCTCTTGATTTCTCGATCCAGAAATTCGGCCTTACTCAAGGGTGGCCATTCGCGAAATCCGAGCAGGTGGCGTATACCCAGGTAGATCCGGATATCACTGCTAGTAACCGAGGTATCCTCCGGGAATGTGAGCACAGGGATTAGAGCGAGATCCGATGCCTTGTTGGGGTAATTTGAGGGGTTAGTGCGAATCTCCCTTATCGCCGCGAGCCGCCGATTGCCTTCGACCACAATAAATTTGTCGTTGTGCTGTCTAACGACGAGTGGCTCGTAAGGAATGAACCCATTTTGCACGAAGGAGTCGACTAGTTCCGTCGCATAGTAAGGCGGACCGAGGAGCGCTTGGTATATTTCGCCTTGATCTTTGCCAATCAGCTGCCCGCCAAATCTAGGGTTTTCCGCGTCGAACAACAGCTGGTCAGGAGAAACAAATTTTAGCTTTGCTCCAGAGAACGACTCCTCGTTCTCTGTAATCGACGGCTCCTTTTCAGCACGTTTAGGCACTCTTAGCTCCAAAGTGGCTGCAGGTTCCGAACTACGGATCGGTAAAGCGGCGGTGGAACAGCATTGCCGATCATTTGAAACCGGTCACGAACCGAGCCGCGGTTCCAAACGAATTCGCGAGGGAAGCCCTGCAGAGCGGCACATTCTCGATAGGCAAGTCGCCTAGCCGGTGCAGAACTCGTGAATTCCCATTTATCAGTGTGAATACGTCTCAACGGAGGACTACTGGGGTGCAGAGGAACATGTCGCCAGTGTCCGACGATGCAAGGACTTGGCTCCGACCAATCACGGCGTCTGTTGCGCGACAGGTAATACCAGTGAAACGGTTCCTCATTGAATTCCCCGACTGGCCAATTGGGCATTCCTGCCAGCGCTGCTCTCTGAGACGCTGCCGGTTGTCCCCCGATTGTACGGTGACTTGGTTCGGGAAAATGGTACTTGAAACTCAAATCGGACCGAACCCCGACCAGAAATACACGACGGCGAGTTTGGGGTACACCGTAATCAGCGGCATCCAGGATCTTCCACACCAGTCGATAGCCGGCGAGCCGGTATCTGCAAAGCTGATTCGCCAACAGGCGCCGGCTGTCGCCGAATGCCATCCCGTTAACATTTTCGACCACAAATGCGTCGGGTTTCACCGAGCGCAGAACCCGGTCAAATTCCCGGTACAGGAAATTGAGCGACTCCCCCCAGTCTCGACGTCCACCTTGCGTGAAGCCTTGGCATGGATAGCATCCGACGAGTAGTTCTGCAGCGGGGAACTGTGCAAAGTCGGCAATGTCACCGCATTCAATGCGTGATTGAGGGATATTATCCTTATAAGTCGAACAGGCGACTGACCACAAGTCATTCGCCCAGACCACGTCAAAGCCGAGCTGGGTCAGGGCCAGGTCCGAACCCCCGCATCCGCTAAAGAGAGATATGGTGCGCACCCGTTTCATTGGTTCGTAACTGCTGAAACGGTTGATTGTACCGGGAGTCAGCGTTTTTTGATATAGCCTATCCAGAGTCCGAGATAAGATTTTCTGCACATCAAAGCAAATTATGGACAGAATCTCTCGAAGTCGCCGCACCGAGAACATGCGCCGCATCACAGGAAAAAATACCCTTCCTGAGTTACGCGTCCGAGCGGTGCTCTGCAGGCTGGGATATCGCTATCGCCTTCACAGGAGAGACCTGCCTGGCTGCCCTGACATCGTGTTCATATCAAGGCGAAAAGTGATCTTCGTCCATGGTTGTTTCTGGCATCAGCATCGTGCATGTCCGGACGGGCATGTACCAAACTCGCGGTCTGAATATTGGATACCAAAGCTACAGCGCAATAAAGCGAGGGACCAGAGAAACTGCGGCCTATTAAGGCGCTCTGGTTGGAGCTACCTTGTCATCTGGGCATGTGAGACTGGCAACGTCCGAGCTTTGGAGCGGCGAATAACTGCGTTTCTAAAGTAGAGGGGCGGGTGGCCCATCCTTTCTGATCTGGGTGCCCCATCCTTCTCGCCTTCCAGGCGAGAGCATGGGCCCACGTCCTGGGAAGGTTCACCTCTGAGGCCCACCCTCTCGGCAAAAGACGCCGAGAAGGGTGGGGCACCCGCCTCACTGATGACCAACATCGGTCGATGTGGCTTCGATCTATGCCGCGAGGTCTGCTGCGCTACCACGAATCGGGTCGGTCGCGGGTGCCCCATCGTTCCCGCTTCAGCGGAAGGGTGGACTGGAAGGTTTGCTCGTGAGGTTCAGCCGCAAAGGCGTGCCCCTGCGTTCACGCTTGCGTCCTGTCCACTCCGACTCAATCTCCACCACACCCTCTACCCCGGTTGCATAATGGATGAAGCTGCTCCAGGGCCAATCCTCCGGCTTCTCTACTAACCCCCGATGCACGGGATTGCGATGTATATAACGTAGCTTCTCGATCTGTTTCTTGCGCGTGCGGACATTGAAGTCGTAGTACCTGACCTGCCAGAAGCGCCGGGCATCACGTTGGTGTCGATGACGACGATCACCCGTTGGACCGCACCCTGCGGCGAGGCTTCGCGGCACGCACTTCTTTAATGAGCCGGGGAACATCGGCCTCGGTGTAGCCCTCCGGATTGCGGCCAGCCGCATAGTCGCCCAACTCATCCAGTGTCCGTCGCGCCTGCTGCGCGGAATAGGTGCGAAAGGCTTCCCGGAACAGTTCGCTCATCGTGCGGCTGTCCCTCCGAGCCAGCGCCTCAGCCCTGCGTGCAAGTTCGGGCGGGAGGCTGATCGTGTAGACCTTCGATTTCCTTGCAGTAGCAGTAGCCATACCAAAATATTACATTGTAATGGATTCCATTACAACCAACCGGGGGGGGCAGCAGCATACAATTCCCTTTTAGCCTAGGTCGCCAGGCAATTATTTCAGCCAGTGGATTTTGATTTCCGGGTGAAGCGGCCTGAATTCCGGGTCACCGGTCACGAGTTCCGCCTTCTTTTCTTTGGCCAGCGCAGCGGCGAAAGCATCGGCCAGACTCATCTTGAAGCGTGCTTTGAAATCGGCGGCCGTGTCGGCCAGCGCGCGGGTTGTGGAATGAAAATCAATGGGCAGGCCTTCCAGGACCTTGGCGGCTTCCGCCCAGGCTGCGGCGCCGTCTTTCTTCACAATCGAATACTTCACTTCGGCGTAGTTCACGTCGGTCATGTGGAGAGGGATGTCTTTCTTGCTGGCGGAGATGAGCAGTTGCTCCACCGTTGCCGCGCCCGATTCGTCGCGGAAGTAGGCGATGAGCGCGAAGCTGTCCAGCACCTTAGCCGACATGGCGCTCCTCCAGCACGCGCTCCTGCTTTTTGTGCTCGGCCCATTCCTCAGCCAGCGGCCTGTGCCCTGACGCGCGCTTGAGAATGCCGCGCCCCCGCCGGATGAGCGCCGCCGTGACCGGTTTCAGCAGGATGCCCTCGGGCGTGGCTTGCACAACCGCTTTGGTTCCGTCCTCGATTTCGAATTGCTTGCGAAGACGCAGCGGGATCACGACCTGTCCTTTGGTCGTGAACGAGACGGTCTCGGGTTTTTCTGTCATACTCATACCTAATAGTATTACCGATGCGAGATTGTCCGTCAAGACGCTTAAAGTAGGATTGACATCTAGAAAGAGGATATTGGCGGGCGCCTGTGCCCTTCGACCTTCCGTACCCAGGTTAGCGTTTAAACGATGGACGCGAACCCTTCGGCAGGCTCAGGGCAGGCTCTGGGGCACCAGGCTTACAATTTAATTGGCGCTGTTGGCAGCCTGCCTTGAAAGGGCACGCCTTCAGGCGTGCCGTAGAAAACTATAATTGCTCGGCTTTAGCCGCCGAGGGACCTTAGCTACCTTGGAGCAAAAACTCGAGTTCCCTCAGGGGCTGAAGCCATCATTCACGGGATCGGATCGGCACGGCTGAAGCCGTGCCCTTTCAAAACCTTAGGATGTCAAGCAGAGCGAATTCCCTTTTGACCATGACCGCAGACCAGTATCTCCACGGAATCCTGCTGCGTGAAGCGGTGGATGCGGGACCGAACTCGCCGCTGCTGGGCGTGCAAACTATCCTGATGCCCGTCCTGCGGCAATGGGCGGGAGACAATCTGCTGGGTGTCTATCCCAGCGGTTCTTTCATGAAAGGCACTGCCGTTCGCAGCGGAACGGATATCGACCTGTTTCTATCGCTGTCGGAGAATACGACGGAGACGTTGAAAGAGGTATACAACCAACTGTTCGACTGCCTGACATCAGCCGGGTACTCGCCCCGGCGCCAGAACGTTTCGCTGAATATAAAGGTGACCTCAGGGGCTAAAGCCCCGATTTTTTCGGCCTCGGGCGGCACGGCTGGAAGCCGTGCCCTTTCAAATCCCGATCCTGTGGACGGCACGGCTGGAAGAGGTAGCGGGAAAAGTCCAAAGCAGATCCCTCGTCGGCCTGAAGCCCTCCTCGGGATGACAAAAATAAGGACGTTCGACGGCACGGCTGGAAGCCGTGCCCTTTCAAAGGGGATGGCGTCGTCGTACTCCGTGGATCTGGTGCCGGGGAAGCGGCAGAACGCGCTTGCGGACGATCACAGCTTGTACCGGCGCAAAGCCGACACCTGGACCAAGACCAATGTTCTTACCCACGCCCGAACGGTGATCGGCGCGGGACGGGCGGACGAGATACGGATTGTGAAGCTGTGGAGAAATCAGAAGGGGCTCGACTTCCCGTCGTTCTATCTGGAGCTCTCGGTGATCCGGGCGCTCGCGGCGAAGCCGTTGCCGGGCCTTTTAACCTACCGCGCTCAGCCGACGCTGGCGCAGCGCGTCATGATGGTCTTCGATTATCTCCGCGATTCGTTTGCGGCGGCCAGAATCGCCGATCCGGCAAACAGCAATAACATTATTTCGGACGATCTGACGGCACGGGAAAAGGCGAAGGTCAGCACGGCCGCCAAGGCTGCGAGGCAAGCCGCGGCATCGTCCTGGGAGGACATTGTGCGATGAGCTTTAAAGTCGTGTGGTCGCTGCCGAGACTGATGCGCGCCTTGCACGAACGCGTGGAGCAGGACTTGAAAACCGCTCGCGAGGCGCTCGGGCATCCGGTTGCCAAGGGCGACGGGAGCGAAGCGGTCTGGACCACGCTGTTCAGAAAATATCTGCCGCAACGCTACGCCGTCGGTAAAGCCACCATCGTGGACAGCAACGGCAAGTTCAGCGATCAGATTGACATCGTGCTCTTCGACCGCCAGTACACGCCTTTGATCTTCGAGCACCAGGATCAGATCGTGGTGCCGGTGGAGGCCGTCTATGTGCTGTTCGAGGCCAAGCAGGACATCAAGGCGACGTATGTGAAATATGCGCAGCAAAAGGTCGCGACGGTACGCCGTCTGCATCGCACCAGTGCGCCGGTGCGGACGATTGAGGGCAGGCGGACGGCAAAGCCTCAGCCGATCCTGGCGGGGTTTCTCGCGTTTGAAAACACGTGGGCGCCAGCAACTACCGGGGAAAATCTTGCCTGCGTGCTGGCCGACGAGAAGAAAGAAGGGCGGCTCGATTTCGGGTGCATCGCGGCTTATGGGACCTTTAGCCGTGTGGGGGCAAACCGCGTTACCTCGACCCCGAGTGACAAAGCGGCTACATGCTTTCTGCTCGAACTCATCACCCGGCTGCAAAGAATGGGCACCGCACCCGCGATCGACATGGCTGCCTATGCACGCTGGCTGGCGCCGGGGGACGACGCGGCTGATGAGGGCAGCCCCCAATTTGGGTCAGCCGGCTCGGGCGGAGATTCCGTGGGTCATGGTCGCGGTAGAAGCGTCCGCTAGAATCTAACCTTCAGGTTACGGTCGCGTCCAAATTTCAGCAGCTCATAACGGAGGGCGAAGATGAGACGTTCGCTTTTACTGATATGCGCGTCATTGGCTTTACTGACTGCGGCGGCATTGGCGCAGACGACCGGGACGCTCACGGTCACGGTGAAACGAGCGGCCGACCCGGCAACCACAACCGCACCTGTAAACGGGGCGAAGGTCATTGTGATGCATTGGACGACCGACGGCATGCATCCCGCCATGGTTCAGGACCAGACCGGAACGACCAACCAGATGGGAACCTGCATGCTTCAGCTGCCACCGGGAATCTACGACGTCTTTGTTGCGGCCAGTGACCTGGCTCCGGCCGCCTTTCGCCGCGAAGTGAAGGCCGGCGGGCGTACGTCGCTGACGGCCAGTTTGAAGCCTGCGCCGATAAACCTAAAACCAGTCAAGTGAGTTAGGGAAATTCTATTCGTCTTCTTTTTGCAGGAAGACATGGTCGATCATGTCGCGCATGTAGTGACCGCCATGGGCGCCGGCGCTGGCGGCGAGGACCTGAATCAAGGCGAAGGCTACCTGGCCGCGGGTATGCGGCCAGTGCACGACGAATTGATAGTAGCCGAGCATGATCGGCACTCCCATCCATACCAGCAACAACCATCGCCAGGGACGACGCTTCTTCCATACTCCCATCAGCATGGAAAATGCCACCACGCAGAGTGCGGTCAGCAGGGGATCGCCGATCTTCTGGTTGACCCAGCCGGCAAACAGTCCGAGCAAGGCGGCAAAGATGTAAATGATGGGATTAGTACGGACAGTGTTAGAAGGTCTTGTCTTAGCGCTTACAGCGGCAGCGGTGTCGGTACTGACGATAGGTGGCGAGGATTGATTCGCGGACTCCAAATATCGAGTCTACGGCATTTCCAGGGTTGATGCAGCAAGTGTGCGGGTAAAAGAAGACTCGCGCCAAAAGAACCTCGGAATACGATATAAATCGCATGCGAAACTCTAGTGTTCATCCGTGGACAAGCGTGCGAAAACGGACATTCTGTGTCCTTGGCGCGTGTCGCTCACACGGAGCCCGCGAAATCGTCTAATATTTTCTTAATACGCTGCTGGAACTACCCAACAGTTCCCAACGTATCTCCATTCGGCAGTTGGGACTATCTTTCATTCTCGAGAGTGCAAAATGAAAAAGCTTTTGCTGGCCCTGGTGGCTGGTCTGATTGCCGCGTGTCCTGCCGCGGCGCAGCGCCTGCCCGGGGACGCTTTCCCCGATCACTACGCATTGACGGTCAATATCAACTTTCCTACCGATAGCTACGAAGGCGACGAGACCATCGACCTCCGGCTTACCAAGCCGAGCGATACCATCACGCTGAATGCGCTGGAGATCGATTTTCACGAGGTCACAGTAACTGCCGGCGGCCAGACCCAGACGGCAAAGGTCTCCAGCGATGCGAAGAGTGAAACGGCTACCTTCACCGTGGACAAGCAGCTTCCTGCCGGCCCGGCAACCGTCCACATCAAGTACACCGGTCACCTCAATAACAAGCTTCGTGGTTTCTATCTGAGTACCTATAAGGGCCGGAAGTACGAAGTTTCGCAGATGGAAGCGATGGACGCCCGGGTCGCGTTTCCCTGCTTTGACGAACCGGATTACAAAGCTACCTTCTCCATGACCGCCATCGTAGATAAAGGGGACACAGCGATCTCCAATGGAGAAGTGATCTCGGATACTCCGGGGCCGGGCGACAAGCACACGATTAAGTTCTCGACCTCGCCCAAAATGTCGAGCTATCTGGTCGCGCTGACGGTTGGCGACTGGAAGTGCATCTCCGGTAAGACCGATGGTGTAAAGGTCAGCGTCTGCACCGTGCCGGGACAGGAACGGTTAGCGCAGTTCCCGCTGCAGGCCTCGATGGCGTTTCTCCACTATTACGACAATTACTTCAACATCAAGTATCCGCTTCCCAAGCTCGATAACATCGCCGTTCCCGACTTTCAGGCCGGCGCGATGGAGAACTGGGGTGCGATCATCTATCGCGAGACGGCGCTGCTGGTGGACGACAAAACCGCATCGGTGAGCGACAAGCAGGGGGTAGCGGAAACGATCGCGCACGAGATGGCGCACCAGTGGTTTGGCGATCTGGTGACCATGAAGTGGTGGGACGACATCTGGCTCAATGAAGGCTTCGCAACCTGGATGAGTTCTCATCCGGTGGCTGCATGGAAGCCGGACTGGATGGTGAATCAGGGCGTCGTGGAGAACACGAACCGCGCCCTTGCGGCCGACTCAGTTCAGAGCCAGCGCCCGATTCACGAGGAGGTCCAGACACGGGCGCAGGTTGAACAGCAGTTCGACGAAATTGCCTATGGCAAATCGGCTGCGGTGCTGCACATGCTGGAGTCGTATCTGACGCCGGAAGAATTCCGCAAAGGGGTGAATCTCTACCTCAAGCAGCATGCCTACGGAAACGCTACGGATGTCGATTTCTGGAATGCTATGACTGCCGCAACGCACAAGCCGGTCAACCAGATGATGCCGACCTTCGTCACCCAGCCGGGGGCGCCGTTTATCGATGTCGATGCAAAATGCCAGAGCGGCAAGACGGTCCTGAACCTTTCGCAGAAGCGTTACTTCGATACCCCTGCGGTCTTTGACAAGCAGAACGACCAGCTGTGGCAGGTTCCGGTTTGCGCGAAGTCGATTAATGGAAGCACGGCGGGAGCACAGCAATGTTTTGTGCTTACCAAGCGCGAGCAGCAGTTCACCATGAAGGGCTGCTCCAACTTCGTCTTTCCCGACTCCAACGCACTGGGCTATTACCGCTTCAACTACAGCGCTCCCGGGCTTCATCAGCTTGGAAGTTCGGTCGATACCGCTCTTACTCCGGATGAGCGCATTGCGCTGATCGGTAATGAATGGGCGCTGATGCGGATCGGCAAGCACAGCATGGGTGACTACCTCGCTCTGGGAGCGCAGTTGAAGAACACGCCCGGTTCCGTACTGCTCGACTCTTTTGGCGACCGTCTCCGGACGATCAACGACTACATGCTGACCGCCGCTGACCGTCCGGCATTCCAGTCATGGCTGCGAACGCAGTTTTCCCCGCTGCTGCAACAACTGGGATACAACGGACGCCCGAGCGACACTCCCGAGCAGAAGCAGAAACGCGCAATCCTGTTCGAAGGACTCGGCAACATGGCCGACGATCCTCAAGTGATTCAGGAGGCTCGTACGCTGGTGCAACAGTACATGAAGGACCCGGGCTCGCTGGATGGCTCGATGGTTCGTCCGGTGCTGGCAGTGGCAGCTCGCCACGGCGACGCCCAACTCTACAACGAGTTCAAAGCGCAGATGGAGAAGGCTACGAACCCGGAACAGTACTACAGCTACTTTTATGCCCTATCGGAGTTCCCGCAGCCGGAGCTGACCAAGGAAACCCTGGCTTCTACTCTGACGCCGGCGGTGCGCGGGCAGGACCTCTACATCCTGATCCCGATGCTTCAGAATCCCGCAAGCCAGAACGCGACCTGGGACTTCATGCGCACCAACTTCAACGCGCTTATGGAGAAGACCGGCGGCGGCCTGGGCGGCGTGGGAGTATTTCTCTACGGCGCACGTAGCTTCTGCAGCACAGAAAAAGCCGATGAGGTGCAGCAGTTCTTCCAGGAGCATCCGTTCCCCGGAACCGAACGCAACCAGAAGGAAGCGATCGAGGACATCGACAACTGCGTCGCACTGCGTGATCAGCAGCAGCAGAACCTGTCTGCCTGGCTGAAACAGCAGGGTGGCGCAAGCAACGCCTCGAATGGCGCGGCAGGAATGGCGGAGGGAGCTTCGGCGCGCTAACCGCAGAATAGCTGATACTCCAAGGCGCCCGCATTGGGCGCCTTTTTTCTTGCGCAACTGCGAGCGCGATCACAGGCCGTCCCAGCCGGCAAATCCACCTGTCAGCTGAAAGTATTCTTGGCCGCGAGCAAAGTAGCTGATATGCTTTCCGGAATCCGTCTACTTGGACGCGATAGCCGTCAGCAATAAAAATCGGGAGTGGCTGTATGTTTCGTGACAGAAGCGCCACTGTTTTCGCGCTTAGCGGGTTGCTGGTGCTCGCCGCATTTTGCACTTCTCCCGCTGTCGCTCAACAGACTCTCTACGACAACGGCCCGGATGGTGATGTCGGATACTACGACGTGAATTTCGGCGCTGTAGTTACCAATTCCTTCAGCTTATCTTCAGGCGCGACCGTGAGCGGAGCGACGCTTACCATCTATGCCGTGGACGACGGCAACCCTCCGGAGCGATTGCGCTGGAGCATCACTACCGAACCGTTGGGCGGCCGCGTTCTAGGCCAGGGTTTCGTTCATTTGACGGTGCTGGAAGATCCCTATCCCACCCGTTTCCAGTTCTTCGCCTGGAAGGTAGGCTTTGCCATACCCAATCTTGTCCTCCCCGCCGGAACCTATTATCTCCAGATCCAGAATGTGGTGACATTCTGGGACACGTATTCCTTCTGGGCGCAAAGCAGCGGGGGAAGCTCGAACGCGTACTATGAAGCCATCGGGCAGAACGGCGCTGGTGGTGTCTCAGAGGTTCCGTCGGAATCTTTTCAGATCAATGGCCAGTGGAGTTCGGAACAGCCACGGTAGATCGGGTTGCCGAACTCATCGCCGGACGACGTTGACCTCGGCGGATGCCGTTTTCTGCGGATCAGCGACGCTGGCGACGATTAAATGATAGGTTCCCGGCTTGTCGGGAGCGATGTAGACTGCCGTCGACGACACTTGGCCATCCACCGTCTTCGTTCCATGCGTGACCACCCGTCCGCCGTCTTCTCCCTCTTGCACCGTCCAGGTCACTCGGTCGTCGTCGGTTCCGGTCACCGTCACGGCAAAGTCCGCCGCTCTTCCTGCCGTTACCTCGGCGCTGGCCGGAGATAAACTCACAGCGATGGCTGAAGCGGAAGTCGTCGCCGCATTCTTGGCCGGCAACGAAGCATGAAGAATCCAAACCGCGACGCCTGCGCCCAACAGTAAAAAGATGGCAACGATAATTTCAAGGACCGGCTTGCGCCTCCGGACCGGAGCCGCCGCTGATTGCACCGGCTTGCTCGCCACGCTGACCTCGGCCGGAGCGTTTGCGCCCGTAGCCCGCGCCGGCGACGCTGCAACGGGAGCGGCGTAGCCTCCGAACGAGGGGGTGGGGATATCGGCAGCTCCCAGCGACATCGGCGAGCTATCGTCGGAGGCGATCTCATTGCCGACCGAATCGTAGAGGACCTCCTGCTGTGGGTCTGGCTTGCGGGCGCTCGCGGGAGCGGGCTTGGGAAGAGGCGCGGGCGCGGCAGCTTGAGCGGCGCCGCCGGCTTGCGCTACCTGGTCCAGCCACGGCGATGGCGCAGCGGAAGCGGGCGCGACGTTTGCCTGGGCCATGACTCGCGGTGGGCCCGGGTTTTCGAAAGCGAGCTGAGGCCGGGGCGCCGGAATTTCCTGCTGCCTCTCCACAGGACGCGGTGCGTCCTCGCGGGGGCTCGGCGCCGGAGATGCGGTGTGGGCCACGCGCCGCTGCATGTCCACCGTCGAGGAAACGTTCCGGATTTCGTTCGCGGCGGCGGAAGTATTGCTTGAGTCGGCGTGTCGTTTGGTGTTTGCAGCGCCGCATTTCCAACAGAACTTGTCGATGACTTCAATGCTTTCGCCGCACTGGGTGCAGAACATCTTGCGACCTCGTTTATTGTGCCGCCTGCTGCTGTGTCAGCAGCACGACGTCAGTATTATTGCGTCCCCGGGCCAGAGCCAGCCGCTTGTTTTTCCAGTCGTAGTCAAAGCCGTAAATGGCAAATTTATCAAAGTGCGTTTGCGGTGTCGCACTCTCGACGCCAATCGGCTGCGTCACCATGTTGGAGACGCCGCGCTCGGTCACCGCATAATGCAGTGACTGGCCGTCCTGCGCGTAGTGAAAAGCACTCGAGATGGACCGCGCGGGCGCGAAGGTCTTGACCGGCAGACCGCCCTGCGCGGGAATGATCCCAACCACCTCGCCGAAGTTCACGCCCGTACCCTGCGGCATCATCACGGCGATCTGCTGCATATCCGGCGAGTAGGTCCCGAAATTGACGATCCGGTCGACGATCTGTTTGGGCTGCCCGCCTGCCAGCGGCATTTCCATCAGCAGCGGCCTGCCCTTATCGACGGTCGTGTAGAGAAATTTCTTGCTGTCGGGAGAGCAGGCCGGAGTCTGATCGATCTTGCCCTTGGTGAGCTGCGTCACCGCACCGCTTTGCAGATCCAGCCGCCAGATGTTGATGGCTTTGGTGTCCTTCGAGGGCATGTAGAACAGCGCGTGCTGGCCGTCGTGACATACCGACAATCCGCCCATCGGCAAGTGCTCCTGATAAACGATGGTGCGATGGCTGCCGTCGGCGTTCATGACGGCGATTTGTCCGTTGTAATCCATCGTCACCAGGCGTCCGTCCGGCATCCATCCCACGCCAATGTCGTCGTGATTGTCAATCTGCGTCACCGGCGACGAGCCGTTGCCCTCGGGGCTCATGGTAAAGATGCCGGCTTCGGGCTGGATCTGGATGGCAACCAGGCCCTTGCCGTCGCTGGTGACGCTGAGCGTCTGATTGCTGTACGCATTCAGGTCGTTGGTGATGCGGTGCAGCTTGCCGGCGGCGACCGAGATTTCGCCCACCTGGCCGTTCCAGTCGCTGGAGACGTCATGAAAGATGACCAGCAGATGCCGGTTGTCGGGCATCCAGGCCGGCTTCTGCAGGATCGCGTTGCCGGCGTACACTGTCTTCTCTTTGCCGGATTGCGGCTCCAGCAGAACGATGCGGCCGAGATTCTGGCTGCCCGGCTCAACTACCGAGGCCGCGATCCATTTGCCGTCGGGCGACCACGCCGGATCGGAATATCCCGGCAGGGGCAGCTTGGAAAGCACTCGCTCGCCGGTGCCGTCGGAATGCGCGATAATCAGCGACGAACTCGCGCCCACCGAACTTTGCCGCAGGTAGACCATCTGCTGGCCATCGGGCGAGAAGCTCACGGCGCTGTCCACATCGTCGACCAGCTTGCGCGGTGTGCCCCCGAGCACGGGAATCTGAAACAGAAAGCCCACGCCGGGATGCTGCGGATCACCGCGCACGAAGTAAAGAAAATCGCCGTCGGGCGAAAATGTCAGTCCGGTGTAGCGGCCCTCAAACGGCGGCATGATCTGCGCGTTGCTGCCGGTGGCGACGTGCCGCATCCACAAACTCTGCTGTCCCTGCCCCTCATCCACAGCATTGACCACATACTTCCCATCCGGTGAAATCGTGGCCAGCACCACATGCCCGGAGTTGGTCAGCTTCTCGATATTCATGTTCTGGAACGGGATCGGTCCGGAATCGCCGCGCCACTGCATGAAGCGCGTATACAGCCCGTAAATGCCGGCTACGATCATCAGCAGGCTGATGGTCAGGATGATGGGAGAGCCAACCCGCCGTCGCCGCGCAGCGTCGGCCGATGTCTCGCGCGCCCCGCGATCGGCAGCTACACCCCGCGGTTCGCCGGAGGATGCCGCCGCTACCGCCCGCGAGGTATGGCCCGAACTGTCGCGCTTCAGCCGCTTTAAATCGGCGCGCATCTCGGCCGCGCTCTGATAACGCAGCTCCAGGTCCTTCTCCAGAGCTTTGTCGATGATCTCCTCGAGCTTGAACGGAACCGCCGGGTTGAGTTCGGCTGGGGGACGCGGATTGCGGTCGAGGATCCCCTGAAAAATGACGGCAGAAGTCGTGCCGTCGAAGGGAATCTTACCGGTCGCCATTTCATAAATAATCGCGCCCAGCGAAAACAGGTCACTGCGGCCATCAAGTTCTTCGCCGCGCGCCTGCTCTGGCGACATGTAGGCGACCGTACCGACGGCCGAGCCTGGCTGGGTGAGCATGGTCGCCGCTGTCGTCTGGGCGTTGCCGGCCACCGTTTCCATCGCCGCATGGCGATCGTAGATCAGCTTGGCCAATCCGAAGTCCAGGATCTTCGCCTGACCGCGAGACGTAATAAAAATGTTCGCCGGCTTCAGGTCGCGGTGAACGATGCCTCTGCTGTGCGCGACGTCGAGCGCGTCGGTGATCTGGATGCCGAGGTCGAGTATCTTTTCGAGCGGCAGGGGATGGCCATCGATCCTATCGCCCAGATTTTCGCCTTCCAGCAACTCCATCGCGATGAAGCTCTGCCCCTCGCACTCCTCGATGGCGTAGATGGTGCAGATGTTGGGATGATTCAACGCCGAGGCAGCGCGCGCCTCCTGCTTGAAGCGCTCCAGAGCCCGCGCGTCCTGCTCCAGTTCCCGCGGCAGAAACTTCAATGCCACGTGACGGCCCAGCCGGCTGTCTTCGGCTTCATACACCACGCCCATACCGCCGGAACCAAGCTTCTTCACGACGGTGTAGTGCAGGATGCTTTTGCCGACCAAGGTCTCCAAATGCGTAATTCTCCGGAATTCTTGACTCTATTGTGACGTAGCCGCAGCGTCAAGGAAAGCAGTGCCGCCGGTTGAGCGGTTCCCGGCCGCGAGCCCACGCTTTTGGGGAGACTACGCAAAGCAAGGCATCCGTGTTCCACTCGCACCGCACGATCGAGTTTATGCTGGAACTGGGGCGGCCTGCCGGGGAAGGGTGAAATAGAAGGTCGAGCCATGGTTCAACTCGCTCTCGGCGCGAATCGTCCCGGAATGCGCGCGCACCACGTGCTTGGCAATCGCCAGTCCCAGCCCGGTGCCCCCTGATTCTCGCGAGCGCGCTTTGTCGACGCGGTAAAAACGCTCGAAGAGCCGCGCGATATGTTCGCTGGGGATACCGGAGCCGAAATCACGGACGTAGAACTGCACCCCCTCCTCGGTCTCGCACGCGCCCAGCAGGATCTTGCCGCCCTGTGCGCCATACTTCAGGGCATTGTCGATCAGATTGGAAAATACCTGATGGATGGCATAGCGGTCCACCAGCACGGCAGAGGAGGTTGTATTCATGACCGAAAGTTCAATGCCACGATTGCCCGCGATCTCTTGGAATGTCTGCACCGCGTCGTCGAGCAGTTCCTGAGGGACCGTGGGCTGCAGTTTAAAGTTTTCTTCCCCGGACTCGACGCGCGCCAGAACCAGCAGGTCTTCCGTCAAACGCGCCATGCGCATCGCGTTCTTGCGAATGACCTCGACAAACTCTCGCAGATGGTTGGGTAAATCGTCGGACTCCAGCAGCGTCTCGGAATAACCCTGCACCGAAGTGAGCGGAGTGCGAAGTTCGTGCGAGACGTTGGCAATGAAGTCGCGCCGCGTCTTCTCCACCCGTTCGATCTCCGTCTGATCGTGAAGCACGGCCACCACCCCGCCGCCCGGCATGGGAGCCGCGGTCAGATCGAAAATCCGGCCGGAAGCAATCTTCGCCGCGCGCGCGGTGGTAATGTCGCGCGTCTGCAGCGCATTCTGCACCGACTCCAGAATGCCCGGGTCGCGCACCGATTGCACCAGAGGAGCGCCCATCCGTACGCCGCCGGCCAGCAGTCGTTCCATCCGCTGATTCGCCCACAGCACGCGGCCATCGCCGGAAACCGCGATCACCGCTTCCTGCATAGAGTTCAACAATGTTTCCAGGGTTTCGCGGCTGTCTTCCAGAGCGCGAAACCCTTCTTCGAGTTTGCGGGCAGTTTTGTCGAGGGCGGTCGCGACGTGCGCGATCTCGTCACTGGCGCTTTCCTGGATACGCGCGGACAAATCTCCCGCCGCGACTCGTTCCGCAAAATCCGTGATGCGAAGCAGCCGCCGGCCAATCGACTGGGTGGCGAGAAAAGCCAGGAACAGCGCCAGCAGCGCGGCGATTGCCGAGCCCTGGATCAGATCACGGCGAATCTGAAGGTTGGCTTCGTCGATGGGGTTGAGCCGTTCGGCAAGCCGCACGGCGCCGCCAGGAACAGGAGCGGCAATATAGAGCAGCTTGGCGCCGACGGTCTTGCTGACGCGCTCAGCGACGCCGACCTGGCCGTGCAGCGCGGCGACAAACTCTGGCCGCAAGGCGTGATTCTCCATCGTATTGGGGCTGGCTTCCGAATCGGCCAACACCTTCCCGTCGGAGTTGATGACCGTGATGCGTGTGCCTGAGGCCTCGGCACCCCGCGCAACCACCTGGGCGAGAGTGGCCGGGGGCGCATCTGCCACACTGGTAGCAAACATCAGGGTCTTCTGCCGCAGCGAAGTTTCAATCTGGCTGCGCAGCATGTTCTCCCAGGCCCTGCCAATCAGCAGGTCGAGCGAGATCGTGCAGGCTGCAATCACCACCAGCGCGGCAACAAACAGCTTCACGAAAATGCGGCTTTTCACGGCTTACGGCTCTTCAGGGCCCGCGGCAGACGTCGTCCTTGAGCCTGCGGGGACAAGGGACTTGGGAACCTCGAAGCGATACCCGGCCCCGCGCACCGTTTTCAGATAACGCGGCTCATCGGGGTTCTCCTCGATTTTCTCACGGATGCGGCGCACGTAGACATCCACCGAGCGAGGGGTCACATAGTGGGTATCGCGCCAGACGGCGTCGAGCAATTGATCGCGGGTAAACACGCGTCCGGGATGGCGCGCCAGGTACTCCAGCAAGCGGAATTCGGTTGCCGTGGTTTGCGTCAACTGCCCGCGGACGGTCAGCGTCATGCCGCCGCTGTCAATCTCAATATCGCCGGCCTTGACGATTGACGGGGCCAGCGGCCGCTCGAAGCGGCGCAGCACCGCGCGCACCCGCGCCACCAGTTCGCGTGGGCTGAACGGCTTGGGAATGTAGTCATCGGCGCCCAGTTCAAGTCCAATGACACGGTCGGATTCGCTGGTTTTCGCGGTCAGGAAAATGACCGGCGTCATGGCCAGCGATGAAGTTTGGCGAATGCGGCGGCAGAGTTCCAAACCGTCGCCTCCGGGAACCATGATGTCCAGCAGAAACAGCGAGGGCGCCTGTTTCTCGGCCTCGGCAATCACCCCTGCGGTCGCAGCAAAGGTGCGTACGCCATAGCCGGCCGCCTCCAGGTGATGCCGGACCAGACGCGAAATATCCGCGTCATCCTCCACGGCAAAGATGGTTGGTTTCACGGCTGTATTGTAGCCGACCGTCGTCGACGCGCTATCGTATGTAGGGATCACACCCCTAGGTTACATAAATCTTTGTTACAGGATGATGAAACCCTGCCGAAGTTGTTACCCAAACGAATCCCGGGCGAGGGAGCGGACTCCTACATTGGGGTAGAAATAGAGATTTTGTATCCCACATTGTAATAGTTGGAACCGCAGGCAAAACCGGCGCTCATGGCGAGCGCCTGCAGGAAAAAGCGGATCGCCCGGCCTCAGATCGAAGTCAGCCAGTGCCGGGTCAGGTAATCCGTCAAGGTAAGAGAGAACATGATAAACAGCCAGAACAGCGCCGCGATCACGGTCACCATCGTAAGCTTGGAACTGTATCGCAGGTGCATGAAGAAGAGCACCACCAGCGTACCTTTGATCGTGGCGATCAGCAGCGCCACCACAATGTTGAAGACCCCGAGGTCGATGGAGGCCGCGAACACGGTCAAGGCGGTACAGAAGATCAACGTGGCCCAAATGGCAAAGTAAAGACTGACCGGCACCACATGCGATTCAGGAGCGACATGTTCCGTATGATTCGACATAATTACCCGCCGCCATGCTTCTTGCTGATCAGATACAGCAAGGGAAATAAGTAGATCCAGACCAAATCCACAAAGTGCCAGTAAAGCCCGATGATCTCGACCGGAGTGAAATAGGAAGGAGTAAACGCGCCCCGCAGGCCGGCAATGATGATCCAGCTAACCAGTCCCACTCCAATAACCATGTGCAGCGCGTGCAGGCCGGTCATTGCCCAGTACAGCGAAAAGTAAAGCTCGGTGTGCTGGGGATCGATGGGCGGGCTCTTATCAATGGTTTCGAAATGAAAGTTGGGTCCGGGGAATTCGTGATTTTCCCAGTGCTCGTGATATTCGACGCCCTTGATTCCAAGAAAGCCCAAACCAAAAAGTATGGTGATGAGCAGAAGCACGACCATCAGCTTGGGCTTGCCGGTTTGCGCGGCGCGCACGCCCAGCGCCATGGTCAGCGAGCTGCAAATCAGCACGGCGGTGTTGGTCGCGCCCAGCCAGATATTCATCTTCTGGCTGCCTTCCACAAACGCCTGATAGTAGGAGGCGCGGTATACCAGATAGGCCGTGAACAGCCCGCCGAAGAACATGATCTCGGTCAGCAGGAACATCCACATGCCGAAGGTGGAGGTTTCCTGCTGCTGCTCCATGTCGGCGAAGTGGTGCTGTAGCGCGTGCTCCGCGACCTGCAGATCGGCAACGTCGCCGGGATGCATATTGCTAGTGGCCAACCGTGACCTCCTCTTGCGGTTGATGCTCGTAATCGTAGGCTTCCCAGGTCACGACCGGAGTCTCGTCGAAGTTGTGCGTGGGAGGCGGAGACGCCGTCATCCACTCCAGGCCAACGGCGTTCCACGGGTTCGGCGGCGCCAGCTCGCCATAGCGCAGCGACCACAGGAAGTAGATCATGGGCAGGACATAGCCGACCGCCAGGATCGAAGCCCCCGCAGTCGAGAACACATTCAGCACCTGGAACTCCGGCGGATAAGCGTGATAGCGCCGCGGCATGCCCATGTAGCCCAGAATGAACTGCGGGAAGAAAGTGGCGTTGAATCCCACAAAGGTCAGCAATGCCGCCAGTTTGGCCCAGCCCTCGGGATACATTCGTCCGCTGATCTTAGGCCACCAGAAGTGCAGGCCCGCCATGTAGGCCATCACCATGCCCCCGACCATCACATAATGGAAATGGGCAACGACAAAGTACGTATCGTGGACGTGAACATCCAGTCCCAGGGAGGCCAGGAAAATGCCGGTCAGACCGCCAATGGTGAACAGCCCGATAAAGCCAAATGCGTACAGCATCGGCGTCTCGAAACGTATCGAGCCTTTGTACATGGTCGCCGTCCAGTTAAAGATTTTGACGGCAGACGGGATCGCGACCAGGTAGCTCAGCAGCGAGAACACCAGGGCGGCATACACCGAGATGCCGGCGACGAACATGTGATGCGCCCAGACGAGGAAGCCGAGCACCGCGATGGCAATGGAAGCCAGCGCGACGAACTCATAACCGAAGACGCGCTTGCGCGAGAAGCAGGTCACGATCTCGCTGATCACTCCCATGCCCGGCAGAATCATGATGTAGACCGCCGGGTGCGAGTAGAACCAGAACAGGTGCTGGAACAGCAGCGGATCTCCGCCCAGCTGCGGATTGAACACTCCAATGTGGAAGGCGCGCTCCAGCGCCACCAGCAGCAGGGTAATCGCGATGACCGGCGTGCCCAGTACCATGATCAGCGCGGCGGCGTAGTTGGACCAGCAGAACAGCGGCAGCCGGCGCCAGGTCAGCCCGGGCGCACGCATGCGGTGAATGGTGACGATAAAGTTCAGTCCGGTAAGAATCGAAGAGAAACCGGTAATGAAGATGCCGATCGCCGCGCCGATGACGTGGGTGTTCGAGTAACTGGTGCTGAACGGGGTGTAGAAGGTCCAGCCGGTGTCGACCCCGCCGGTAATCATGGCGAACAGCGCGGTGCAGGCGCCCGCCATGTAGATATACCAGCTCAACAGGTTGATTCGCGGAAAGGCCAGATCTTTGGCGCCGACCATCAGCGGAATAACGAAGTTGCCGATCACCGCGGGCACGGAAGGAATCAGGAAGAAGAAGACCATGATGATTCCGTGCATGGTGAACAGCTTGTTATACGTATCGGAGGTCACCAGGTCCCCGGCCGGCGTCAGCAGCTCCAGACGAATCATCATGGCGAAGAAGCCGCCGATCCAGAACATGGCCGTGATCGACATCAGGTACAGCATGGCGATGCGCTTGTGGTCGGTCGTCAGCAGCCACGACTTCAAGCCGTAGTTGGAGTTCAGATAGTTTTCGCGCTCGACGGTCTGTACAGCGGTTGCCATGTCACTCACCTTCTCAACTCACCTTTACTGCGCGTTCGCCGGGACCGGCGTACGATTGCTCACCGGTTCGCTCTGCTCGGGCTGCGCCAACGACTTGATGTAGGACACCAGCGCCATCAGGCTCTCCTCGGAGACCTGGCCCTGAAAGCTGGGCATAATCGGCTTGAAACCGGCTACAACCTTCACGCCGGGATTCAGAATCGACTCGCGAATGTAATTCTCATCGGCTACCACGGTGCGGCCATCGTCCAGCAGCACCGGCTTGCCGAATATCCCGACCAGGTTCGGACCGCGACCCTGGGTGTCCGAACGGTGGCAGCTACCGCAACCCAGTTGCTGGAAGATCTGCTGCCCGTTGGAGGCCAGCGATCCGGTCTCGCCGCCGCTGCTCAACCATGCCTGATAGGCCGCCGGCTCCATCACGATCACTTCGCCGATCATGCCGGAGTGCTGCGTGCCGCAATACTGCGAGCAGAACAGGAAATAGCTACCGGTCTTGGTAGGCCGAAACCAGGTGGTCGTGAAACGTCCAGGCAGCACGTCCTGCTTCACGCGAAACGCCGGCACGAAGAAGTCGTGGATCACGTCCTGCGAACTCATGATCATCTTGATGTCGCGGCCGACGGGCACGTGCAGCTGATCGATCTCGCGCTGCCCGGTCTCATGCTCGAACTTCCACATCCACTGCTTGCCGACGCAGTAAATCTCCATCGCCCCTTTGGGCGGTCGCGCCTCCTGGAAGTAGATCAGCGAACCCCAGGCAAAGAAGACCATACAGATGCCCAGCGGTATGAGCGTCCAGGTCAGCTCCAGCGGCAACGAACCTTCGATCTGCACCGGATGCGGATGTGCCGTTCGCCGGTATTTGATGGCGAAGATGAAGATCAGGAGAAAGATCAGCACCACAAAGAATGCCGACACTCCGATCAGCAGAAAATAAAGCCCGTCCACCTGCCATGCCAGTGCGGAGGCACGCGGAGGAAAGAGTGGGAAGCCCGTCCACATATCGATCAGTTCCGTCCTGTTCCCTGGTTGCTGCCGTGGGAATCATCCACCCCGGCACCCGTCGGTCCTGACTTATCCCGGCGGTACATCACGATCAGAAATCCGCCGAGGATCAGCATGGTGGCCGCCCCGGCCAAACGCATAATATTTGCGATCACCGCGCCATAACGTCCGGTCTTGGGATCGTACTTGCAGCAGTACAGCAGCACCGCATCGACCACCGTCCCGATCTTCTCCTGCGAGGCCTGGACCACACCCAGGCGCAGGTCGCGAGGCGAAAACTCGACGCCGTAGTAATACTGGGCAATCTTGCCTGCAGGGGTCACGATCAGCAGGCCGGTCGCGTGGAAATACTGCCCCGTAGCCGGGTCACGGTGATAGCGAAAGCCGATTGCCTTGGCCAAGGCGGTGATCTCCGGCTGCTGCCCGGTGAGAAAGTGCCAGCCTGAACCGTCCGTCTTGGGATCGAGGTGCTCGTTGAGGCGGTCGATGAAAATCTTTTTCTTCGCCGCGGCATCTTTTGGCGTCTCGTCCGGATTGAAGCTGACGGAAACAACTTCGTATTGCTTGCCCGGTGTGAATCGCAGCATGCTCAAAGCGCTGGCTTCTCCGGCCAGCTCTTCGTCGCAGAGCATCGGGCAGGTGTAATACACCATGTTCAAAATCACCGGACGGCCGGAGTTAAAGTAGTCGCCCAGCTTCACGGTGTTGCCGTTCTCATCCTTGAATTGCAGATCGAGCGGCACCGGCTGATTCAGCCGCTGATCGATACCCACGTCCTTCAGGACCGAAGGCATGACCTGCGACGGGGTCGAAACGCTCTTGTCCTGGAATGAAGACGGCGGCTGCGCGAAAGCGGCCGTCGCCGTAACCAGTAATGCGAATTGTAGGAATAACGTTTTCACTGCTGCATCCAATACTTACTGCAAACCGTTGGTAGCGGAGGACGACCGGAGTCGCCTCCTGATTACTATGGTTGTTTCTGTTCTGCTCCGGAACTCTTGCCGGGCTGTTCGCCCGCTTTACCCGGAGTCAGCGGTCCCGGCACTTCGTGCAAAAGCTCCGGATTGCCTGAGCCGGTTTGCAGATTGATCTCCGGCGGCGGAGCATTTGGACGGGTCGGCAAGCCCCGCTCCACAATCAATTTCATCGCCAGGCTGATGGGAATATGTACTGCGCCGCTTGGCCCATAGAACGGCTTGGCACTCAGCAGTTCCTGCTCCGAGTGCAGATATTCCCCCATCTCGCCGGCGTCGTTGGTTTGCAATCGCGGCTGAGGAAACACCGACAGGTTGACCGGCGGCGTGTTCTGCATGACCGCGCCCGGTTGCGGCTCCGCCTTTACCTTCTGCGCATTGAAGATAGGGCTGGTGGTTCCCTGCGGAAACAAGCTTTCGCTGCGCGCCAGGAAATTGAACATAGCCCAAATCACCAGCTCGACGAACACTCCGGCGATAAGCAGCCCCGCGAGAAACCACAGAATGCCTTTCGCGCTCAGATCGGCACGCTCGTAGTCAACCTGCGGATTCCGCAACGGCGGAAGATTCTGGTCGTACCCTTCAGTGCGCATGCGACCTCTGGTGCAAGAAAAGTGGGACTTGCTTTTCGTACAGCGGCACCAGCGGCCGCTTACGGAAGTTGTAGAAGAACATCCAGACCCACAGCCCGCCCAGTCCGATCGGAGCCGCAAAATACCAGATACTGAACAGGTGCGCGTCGTGGAAATTCGGGATCACGTACCAATAAATGTCGACCATTCGCATGACCAGCAGCAGAATGGCGAGCCCGATCAAGCGGCGTCCGGCGCGCTTGCGCTCGCGGGAAAGCAACAGGGCGAAGGGCAGCGCGAAATGCAGAATGATGATCGCGATGATCACCCAGCCCCATCCGCCGCGGATGCGCTGCAGGAACCAGCTGATTTCGTCCGGTAAATTGCCTGACCAGATGATCAGCCACTGGGAGAACGAGAAGTAGGCGAACAGCATCACGAACGCCAGCGTCAGCTTTCCGATGTCATGGAACTGCGTGGGCTTGACGATCCGGTCATATGGATAGTAGCGGGTCAGCACGGTCAGCATGATGATGCTGAAGCAGAGCGCCGAGAGCCCCTGTCCCACCAGGAAGATCATTCCATAAATCGTCGAACCCCAATGCGGGTCCAGCGACATCACCCAGTCCACCGACGCAAACGACGCCGTCAGCGCATAGACGACCAGGCCGAGTCCGCTCAGCCCCTGAAACTTGGGATAGCTCCCCGGAGAGATGATGGGCGAATCCTGGCGATCGCCGCGACGGCACAGCTGCCACGTCCAGTATCCCCATAGCAGGAAATACACCACCCAGCGAATGATCCATCCGGGCTGGTTCAGATACCAGTGGTTCTGAGTGGTCAGCGACGGGTCCGTCATCCATGCATACAGGTGCTCGCGCAGCAAAAGGATAGGCAGGAACAGGAAGAACATCAGCAGCAGGCACTTCGCGCCCGCTTCCAGAATGCGGCGGATGCTCAGGCCCCACAGGCCGCCGGTAAGGTATTGCACCATCAGCAACGCCATGCAACCCAGTGACAGTCCCGTCCAAAACATGTAGGCGATCAGGTATCCGCGCAGAAAGTCCCGCAGATCCAGGACCGCCGCGATAACGCAGAACACAATGCCGGCAGCGCCAACGATCAGCGCACGGCCCTGCCAGCGCGCGGTGTCGGCAGGCACGGTGAAATCAGGAGCCTCGATCCGAATCGTTTCGTTACTCATTTCTTCTCGCCTCCCGGCGCCGGAGCCGCTTGCGGTGGAGGCGCGGCAGTTGCGGCCTGCGTGTCATACGGAGGCATCACGATCACTCCCGAAGGCGGGGCGCTGGCAATCTGCGTTCCCTGCGGTACGTCCGCTTCGGTGGCATGCTGGCTTAATTGCAATGCGCGAATATAGGCGGCGATGGCCCAGCGATCGGCGGGCTGCACCTGCTCGGCGTAGTCGGGCATAGCGCCGAAGCCGTTGCTCATCACGTCGAAAAAGTAGCCGATGGGAGCGCGGCGCAAACGATCAATGTGATACGACGGCGGACGCTTGTAGCCCCGCTGTACGATCATGCCGTTGCCGTCACCGGCCTCGCCATGGCACGGCGAACAATAAATGTTGAAGCGTTGCTGCCCGCGCGCCAGCACCTGGGCCGTGACCGGGAACGGCAGATAATCGCCGTCATTGTCACCGATCTTGCCGGTATAGAAATAGGTGTCCGCGTCGAGATGTCCGCGCGCCACCGTCCCGGGAATAATGGGACGTTCGGAGCGACGGTCCGCGTAAAAATTGCTCTCGACCAGGGGGCGCTGATATGGCATTTCCTGCATGTCCGAGCGGCATCCGGCGATGAACAGGAGGCTCGCTGCAGCCAGCGCGCAACAAAGCAAGCGACGCGGCCAGGGATGGAGGCGAGCGGAGGGCGCGGTGCTCAATTGTTCTGCCCGATTAATGCGGCACCTCCGAAATCGATGTCGGGTTTAAGCTCTGCATGAATTCGTGTGTTTCCACCAGATCGAACTTCGGGTCGGCGGCCTCAACCACCAGGAAAAACTTGTCCCGGGTCACGGCGGAGAAACGCTCCACGTTGAATACCGGATGATGCGGCAGCGGTAACCCATTCAGCGCGAACATGCCAAATACGCCGGCCAGTCCGCCGAACAGCACCGTCATCTCGAAAGTAGGCACGATAAATGCCGGCCAGGAATGCCATGGCCGGCCACCGATATTCAGCGGATAGGAAATGCAATTGATCCAGTACTGAAGGCCATAGGCTCCCAGGCCGCCGAACAAGCCTCCGCACAGCACGATCAGCGGTACGCGCGTCTTGTGAAACCCGAGCGCGTCGCTGGCTTCCTCAATAGGAAACGGACTGTACGCGTCCATCTTGCGATACCCCGCATCGTAGGCGGCCTGAGTGGCCACAACCAGATCGGTCGAACTATCGAATTCCGCCATCAAGCCGTACAGCGCGGGCGCCAGTGCTTCCTTCATTTCGCGTGTACCTCCGCTACCTCGGCCTCAGGCAAGAGCGTGCGCATCTCGAAAATTGAGATCGACGGCATGATGCGTATGAACAGATACATGCAAGCGCTGAAGAAGCCGACCGTTCCCAGCAATACCGCCCAGTCCCAGCGCGTGGGCACGTAGACACCCCACGACGACGGCAGAAAATCGCGGCTCAGGCTGGTGATGATGATGACGAAACGTTCCAGCCACATGCCGATCAGAATGTCCAGCGAGATCACGAACAGGAAACCGATATTCTTGCGCAGCTTCGGAATCCACAGCAGCTGCGGTATGGCAATATTGCACACGATGAGCGCCCAGTACAGCGGTGCGTAGGTGCCGAACCAGCGGTTCTGCAGCATGAATCGCTCATAGGTCGAGCCGGCATAGAGCCCGACGAAGGTCTCAAAGAAGTAGCCATAGGCCACGATGAGTCCCGTCGCCAGCATCACCTTCGCCGAGTTCTCGAGGTGACGCCTGGTGATCAGGTTTTCCAGGTGGTAATACTTGCGAATGGGAATGGCCAGCACCAACACCATGGCAAAGCCCGAATAAATCGCGCCCGCGACGAAGTAGGGCGGGAAGATCGTGGTATGCCAGCCGGGCACGATGGCAATGGCGAAGTCGAAGCTGACCACCGTGTGCACCGAGAGCACCAGCGGCGTTGCCAACCCCGCCAGCAGCAGATAAACCGATTCATAGCGCTTCCAGTGCCGCGCCGAGCCGCGCCATCCCAGCGCCAGAATTCCGTACAGCTTCTTGGTCAGCGGATGCTTCGCCTTTTCCCGCATCGTGGCCAGGTCAGGCACCAGGCCCACATACCAGAACACCGCCGAAATCGTCGCATAGGTCGATACCGCGAAGACGTCCCACACCAGCGGGCTGCGGAACTGCGGCCACACCCCCATGCTGCTGGGATACGGGAACAGCCAGTAGGCCAGCCACGGACGGCCCAGATGGAGAATGGGAAACATGCCGGCGCAAGCCACGGCAAACAGCGTCATGGCTTCTGCGAAGCGATTGATCGAGTTGCGCCACGACTGTTTCAGCAGCAGCAGAATCGCGGAGATCAGCGTTCCCGCGTGGCCGATACCGATCCACCACACGAAGTTGATAATGCAGAATCCCCAGGCCACCGGAATCATGATCCCGAAAATGCCGACGCCCCGGAAAAACAAGTAGGTCACGGCGATCAGCAGGATCATTACCCAGAAGCCGGCGAACAGGAATCCGCCCAGCCAGCCGAGTCCGATGGGGCGCTTCAGCACCGCATCGGCAATGGTGTCGGTGACCGAGTCGAACGTTTCACCCGGCGCAACTACGGGGTACTCGCCCGGCAACGTCAGCACTTCGAGTGTAGTTAATTTATGTTCCTGCGGTATCTGTTCAGCCATCGCCTACAAGAGCTCCGGATGTTCGATATCAGGGTTCGGATTTTGCACCACGGCCAGGTACGAGGTGCGTGGGCGCGTGTTCAGATCATCCAGCAACTGATAATTGCGCTGCCGCTGCTTGATCTTGGTGACCTCGGCGTTGGGATCGTTCAGATTGCCGAAGACGATGGCGCCCGCCGGACAAGCCTGCTGGCACGCGGTGATCACTTCTCCGTCGCGCACCTGGCGATTCTCCCGCTCAGCGGCAATGCGGCCGTTAGCGATGCGCTGCACGCAATAGGTACACTTCTCCATGACGCCGCGACTGCGGATGCTCACCTCGGGATTGCGCATCATCTTGTACTGCTCGGTTCCCCAATCCTGGAACAGGAGGAAATTGAACCGTCGCACCTTGTACGGGCAGTTGTTCGAGCAATAACGCGTCCCGACACAGCGGTTGTAGATCATGTCGTTCAGGCCTTCAGTGCTATGCACCGTAGCCCCAACCGGGCAGACCACCTCGCAGGGCGCGTTCTCGCATTGCTGGCAAGGAATCGGCTGGTAGTACATGTACGGATTTTCCGTGCCGCCCTCGTAGTACACATCGACGCGCAGCCATTGCATCTGGCGGCCGCGCATTGTCTCTTCCTTGCCGACCACCGGGATGTTGTTCTCCGCCTGGCAGGCCACAATGCACGTCTTGCAGCCGATGCACTTGTTCATGTCGATCGCCATACCCCATTTCAGCTCGGTGTACTGATAGTTAGGGTAGAGCGTCATCTCCGGCTCAGGCTTCTCGACCTCTTCCTGCGCGAACTTCGGGTCCTTCAGAAAATCTTCCAGCGTCGCCTTGCGAACCACGTGGCGCTTGTACAGGGGATCGCTCTCCCCGCGCGGAAGATCGGAGTAGTCGATGTATTGGAATCCCTGTGGATGGGCGAAGCCGTAACCCGAGCCGACCTTCTTGATCGTCGTCTCCGCGAACGACATGGCATCGCTGCTGCGCAGCTTGTAGGCGTCGAAGCCGACGTCCGTACCGACATTCCCGCATTTGCTGCGTCCATAGCCAACGAATACCGTGATGGCGTTATCCGGATGTCCCGGCTGCGGCCAGATCGGTCCATTCACCTTGCGGCCGTTGACACTGATCTCCACGATATCGCCGGTATCCAGCCCCGACTTCTTCGCCTGAGCGGGACTGATGAGCACGGGATTGTCCCAGCACAGGTTCGTGATCGGCTTGGGCGTCTCCTGCAGCCACGCATTGTTCGCCCAGCTTCCGTCATAGGTCATGGGATCGTGACGGAAGATCACTTCCATGGCATTGGGATTCACCGCGGCGGTAGCGGGAACGTCGCCGCCCTTGGGCGCGACCGTCTTCGCCGGCAACGCGGTGTCGGGAATTAGTCCGTCATTCAGCACCTTTCGCCAGGCCGTCTCGAAATCGCCCTTGATCTGGCCCTGCCAGTACTGGCGCACGATGTCGTATCCCGAAGTCTCCGGCGAACCCACCAGCGAGTAAATGAATTCGTAGTCGCTCTTGCCGTTGTACAGCGGCGCTATTAAAGGCTGAATAATCGATGCCGTTCCGTCGAAGGCGCGTGTATCGCCCCACTGCTCCAGGTAGTACGCGGCATTGACATGCCAATGGGCGAGCTCGGTGGTCTCGTCGTTGTACAGGCTGTGGTGGATGCGGAGCGAGACCTTCCTCATTGCATCGGCAAATCCGAAGTCCACCGGCGCGCCGTAGATCGGATTCGCGCCCACGATCACCAGCATGTCAACCTTGCCGTCGTTCATTTCACCGACCAGAGTTTTCAATGCTGCCGTCTGGTCGGCGGGCTTGACCTGCACCGGTTCGGTATAGATCACCGTGTTACCCTGCGCGCCCAGCGCATGATTGATGGCGTGTGCGAGCGCATGCACCGCCGGCGGCTGATCGTCGCCCGGAACGACGAGAGCGGCGCCCTTGTGCGCCAGCAGGTCCTTGACTACCGCCGCTACAAACTTCTGATACTCCGGATTCAGATTTCCCGGCGCCGCGCCGCCGGCACCGACTGCCGCGGCGATCGTACGCGCGATTGGTTCGATCTCCGAAGCGCGCACCGGCAGCCGTTCATCGGCTTTGCCGCTGGTGCATGTCGGCGTGCTCTGAATGGAATAGAACCGCGACATCTTGCCGGTCTTGTCGGGAACCCGCTTGATAGCGAACTGGCGCGCGTAATAGGTAAATCCGGGATAGCCGCTAGCCAGAAAATCCGCATCCAGCGACAAAATCACATCGGCCTTTTCGAAGTTGTAACGGGTTTCGACATATTGCCCGAAGGCAAGCTGCGCTCCCGCGTGCACGTTATTGCGGTTTACCGGCTCCCACTGGATCCACTTTGACTCCGGATACGCCGCCTGCACCTGATCCATCAGCCACGCCATCGTGGGAGAACTGGTGGGCGAGCTCAGAATTCGCAGACCCGCACCCTTGATCGCGCGCTGTGAATTCAGCGCTCCGTTCAGAGCGACAACGTAATTGCTCCAGGTACTCAACTCCCCCAGATAGGTGACAATCTGGGCGCGGTCGGGATCGTACATCTTCAGGATCGAAGCCTGCGTGAACAGGCAGCTTCCGCCCAGACTCGCGGGATGCTCGGGATTGCCATCGACCTTCGTCGGACGGCCTTCGTGGCTGGTCACCAGCGCCGGCGAAGCATACGCGCCGAACGGCATCGCTGTCGCGAAAAACAGCGGATTGCCCAGCACCACCTCATTCGGCTGCCGCACATAAGGCACGATGGGCTGCAGCGGCTGCTTCACGCACGCCGAAAGTCCGGCCAGCGCCATCGAAGCGGTCATCAGCTTCAGGAAGTCACGGCGCGAACTGCTCTCCGGCCAGATCGACGCCTGCCGTGGAAATTCGCGGTGCAGCATCTCGAAAAATGAGTCACTCTGCGCCAGCTCCTCCAGGCTTCTCCAGAATTGCGGACCGCTCTTGGCGCGCGACAACTTGTCCCGGACCTCCGCCAGTTCCATCTTGCTGGGACAAACCGCCTCGGATTGCTTTCGGGTCTCTTTTTCCATTCCCCTTATTCCAGTTTCAGGTTTCGAGTTTCAAGTTTCCAGTAAGGCAGCCCAACGACTCGAAACTGGAAACTCGAAACCGCCTTTCAAACTGCCTCTACCGATGGCAGGTGTTGCAACTGGTTATGTCTTCCACCGTGCGAACGTTGTATTCCTTCTTCAATACCGTTCCCAGGGCAATCTGATCGGTGAATACTCGCCCGTCAGCCAGCTTCACTGGATTGTTTTCGCTCGGCTGCTCATAGTTCATGTTGAAGACCTGACTGCGCGGCCGCAGATACTTCGCCGGATCGCGGTGACAGTTCAGGCACCACTCCATGCGCAGCGAGTAGGCCTCATACATCAGCGGCATCTTGTTCACCGGCCCGTGACAGGTGGCGCAGCCCACGCCCTTGGCTACGTGAATGCTGTGATTGAAGTACACATAATCGGGCAGGTAATTCACCCGCGTCCACACCAGCGATTTGCCGGTTCGCCAACTCTCCCGCACCGGCTCCAGCATGGGAGCGTTGGTCCAGATCTGCGAATGGCAGTTCATGCAGGTCTTGGTAGGAGGAATGCCTGCGAAGCTGGAGTTCTCTACCGAGGTGTGGCAATAGCGGCAATCGATACCGTCGCCGGCATTGTGATGCTGATGGCTGAACGGCACCGGCTGCGCCTGGGCCACGCCCATGTACGTAGCGTAAGGCGAGCGCTGAATCTCCAGCCCCGCCCACAGCACCAGGGAGGCAATCACCACGACAGCAAGAATCGAAAGCCGCGCAAATGTATTCGCACTACGATGAAAGATTTGGGCCATTTATGTTGTGTAGCGTTTCCACTCTGCGGGTTTGGGTCCCGGCCAGCCGATCGGTAACCCAGTTGGGGTGTCGTGCTCAGTCACATCATTCAGTGACACTCATCACGTAAACGGGTGATTATAACAACTGCTCATGCGTTTGTCGCAAGTGCGCATCGAGAAGGTAAAAATGATTTGTGCGGGAAAGAAAAAATCGCGCGCAGAACCCGGCATTATGCGATGCGCTTCCGCTGATTGCTAATTGCGAGTTGCTGCTTTTTGAAATACCGGCAACAACAGCATCGCCGCCAGATAGGCAATTACGCCGCACGCCAGCGTCATGTTCAGCCCGAATTGAATCGCGATCACGATGGCCAGCACCGAGCCCAGCACGCTCGAGGCCGCGTTCATCGCCCACGCCCACTCCACGGCGCCGTGATCATCGCGATTTTCTCGCGAGCCGCGCTTTTGGACTGGTCGCGGCGTGAGTGCCCGCAACCCGCTGGGAAACGGCATCCCCATGGCGAAGCCCAGCGGAATGATCAGCAGCGCGCTCATCAGCAGCTTGGCGGAAAATGGCAGACCGATCAGCGCGTCCAGAACATGCGGCAGCGCGAAGACGTAAATCGCCAGTCCGGCGATGATGAAGGCCAGCGCCGCCACCACGCGCGTCGGTTCGCTGCACCAGCGCCGCGAAGCCAGGCTGCCGGCGCCGCTTGAGAGTAGCAAGAGAAAGACCACCACCGTCAGCGCGTACGTCGGATATCCGAGAAACAACACAAAGCGCTGAATCAATGCGATCTCCACCATGATGTAACCGAGCCCGATCGCGATGAAGTAGAAGAGACGCAGGCTGCGGCCCGAGCGGGTGCTTGGCGACAAAGCCAGCGGCAACACCAGAAACGCCAGCACCGCCGCGATGGAAACCAGCAGCACGATGCCCAGGATCGCGATTCCGAGATTGACCTTCCAGTCGATCCCGCCCTGATCGGAGCCGCGAAATACCTGCTCCGGCTTCAAGGTGAAAAAGAAGAACGGAGCGTTGTCGGTAACCGGTGCCACATTGTAGGGGTAGCTGGCGGAGAATGCCTGCGCATCCTGCCCGCGAATCAACTGGGCAAACGCCGGATGCGCCATGCCCGGCTCGTCCGCCGTCGCCGGCAGATACAGCACATGCAGATTGAGATTCGAATCCGTGCCGCTCGTGCTGTGAATATGATCGAGCACGGCGCGCTGTTCCTCCAGCGTGAACGGCGTCTTCTTCGCCAGCACGACCACCGGCGTGCCGTCTTTATCCAAAGAACCATCACCGACCACGATGAAATTCTGCGAGCTGTCTTTCACTCCCATCTTATGCAGCGCTTCCATCGCCTGCGACACTACGCGCAGCGCTTCCCGCGGCCGGGCAAATTCCCAGCGCGTAATCGCGATCATGCCGTCGGGCTTCAGGTGCTCGAAATATTCGCGGAACGCTTCCACCGTATAGAGATTGTTCTCGCTCAGCGCGAATGCGCCCGCTGCGGTCGATGCCCACGTATCCACCAGCGTCATCTCGACCACGTCATACACGTCGCGGCTGTTGCGGATGAACGACCGGCCATCGCTGACATGCATGTGCACCTCGGGAATCTGATAGAGGTGATACGTGTAGTCGGCAAAGCGGCCGCGCATGATGTTGTTGGCGATGATCGGGTTGATCTCGATGCCAGTGACATTCGTGCTGCCGTTTGCCACCGCGCGCAGCACATCCACGCCACCGCCGGGGCCGATGATGGCGTAATCGCCGTGCGGGCGCAGTACGTTGGCCAGCGACGGCGGCTCCGCCATCAGCTTGCGCCGGTAGTCGTCGCGCCAGTGATGCGGGTCCGTGTTCATCAGCGCAGTCTGCGCGTCGGCGTCGATGACAATCGCCCGTCCCAATCCCTGCTGATCGACCTCAACCCGCGACAGCGCATTCCAGCGCGCGTACAGCGGCGTGTGGCGCTTCATGCCCTTGGCGTAAACAATGTCAACCAGTTTCCCGCGGACGTTGATCGCGATCAGCAGCAACAGGATCCCGGCAACGACGGCCGGTAGGGCACGGTAGAGTGGAGCTTCAGCTCCGCGTCGAGCAGGCTTATTCTTCTTCCCGGCGCGATTTAACCCAGCTGCCCACGCCACGCCCGCTGCCGCGACGGCAACCGCTGCAAACAGAATTGTGTTTGGGCCGCCGGCAAAGTTCAGCAATGGCACCAGCGCCAGGCATGCCAGCGATCCCCCGAGCAAATCGGCGCCATAGAGTTGCGTTATGTGCTGTGGACTGCGCGCGAAGACCACAGAAAACAGCAGCCCGGTGACAAAGAACGGCACCGCGGCCGCCAAATACATCGCCGTCAACCGCCAGAAGTTCGGCCAGTTCAAGTTCAGCGAGACCGCGGTGTGAATTACGACTTCCAGGACCAAGAAAATCAAGCACGCATTCGCCGCGCACAGCGCCGCTCCCAGTCGCTCCACCGGCCAGCGCGTCAGCCACTGGCGGCGCAGATGGGCGAAGACCGCGCCCGCGCCCAATCCCAGCAGCGCAATCGAGATCGCCAGAAATGCGAAGTGATAGAAGAGGACTACCGAGAACAGCCGCGTCAGGCCCAACTCCAGCAGCAGGGCCGAAAAGCTCATGAGCGCAACCGCGATCGGCATATTCCACGCCGTTTGCGCGGCAGGAGTAATGGAAGCAGGCGTCGCTTTGGTATCCAGCATGAAAAATTGAGATTACTACGAACTTCCGATCAGCCCCATGAGAAAAGGCCACTCACACCGGCGAACCCGCGGTTCACCACTGTCGCCTCCGCACCGGAGCTAACCTTCCCACCTCGTCGCCGTCGATGCGGCGAGGCTCACCTTGTCTGCCGATCCAAGCCATGTCTGGCTGATGTATCTCGTCGGAGGCGTCGTTTTGGGTGCGGGCCTGCTCGCGCTCTGGGGTGAGCTGCGCGATGCCCCGCTTACGGACAAGCTGGTTGTGCTGGGGCCATTGTTTTACGCGATCCCTCTGGCCGCCTTCGGCATGCAGCACTTTATCGACACTCGCTCGATCATGGGGCTGATACCCCGGTGGATTCCCGGGCATCTGTTCTTTGCACTCTTAGTCGGCGCTTGCCTGATCGCAGCGGGGCTGAGCATCGCCACGCGAATCCGTTCCCCACTGGCGGCGTTTCTGACCGCCGTAATGTTTGTGTGCTTCGAGGCCTTGATGATCCTCCCCGGCGCTGCGGCGGACCCGCGCAACCGAATCAACTGGATCATTGTTTTTCGCGAATTCACCTTCTGCGCCGGAGCCTTGTCCATAGCCGCGGCGCACGCATCGGCGGCGTCCAATCTCGCCAGGAACGCAGCCCGATCGTTCGCGCGCCTCGAACTGGGCCTCGCCCTGGGTTTTTATGCGGTGCAGCAAATTCTGCATCCGCGAAATGTTCCGGGCGTTCCCCTGGAGCTGGTCACGCCAACCTGGATTCCCGGACACACGATTTGGACCTACCTGACCGGTGCGGTCTACCTCGGTGCGGGGCTTTGTCTGCTCGCGAACCGGCGAGCCCGTGCGGCAGCGCTGGCCGCCGGGGCTATGCTTCTGATCCTGATGTTCGCTGTCTATCTGCCGATGCTGGTGGCGAAGCCGCTTGATCTGGAAGCGATCGACTACTTCTTCGACACGCTGCTGTTTACTGGCAGCGTGCTGGCGGTGGCGGGAATCCAACTCCACGCGGCAGCCGGTGCCTCAGCCCGCGACACGATCACCTCAGCAGCTTGATTACTCCGACTCCAGAATCACCTGGGCCATGGGGCCACTATGTCTCAAGAGATTGGGAGTTGCCGGCTTGAATCGCCGCCCAGTTAGTAATGAAATCGAATCGGTATTGATCCAACGCATGCGGGCCGGGCACGCGGGCGTGCTGAAGCTCATATGGGCAATCGGCAAACGCCGGTCGAGCCCGCAGCACCACGTCTTCAGCGTCCGCGGATTGCGGGTCGTTCGTAGCAGACACAATCAGAATCTTTCGCGGCGCGACGCAGCGGAGCAAATCGTCGAAGTCAAATCTTGCCGCAAAACCCGGGATGATCAGCGAAATCTCGAGAGCAATGCCATTCGCCACTTTGTGGCGATAGGAGCAAAGCGCGCCGCTGCAGCAGGCGTAGACCACGCGTGTATCGAGTGCAGCCAAGAACAGGGTAGCGATCCCCCCAAATGAGTGCCCAACAACCCCAAGACGATCTTCCTCCGTAAGGTGCCGTAGGACCTCCAACCCGCTCATGCAGTCGGTCAGTATTTTCGTCATGAGCAGGTCACCTCGGACGAGGCGGTGCGCCATTTCGTTGTAATACTGCAGCCAATCTTGCGCAGTGCTGTGCGGCCGATCTAACGAGGGAGCGAGATCTGCCCCCCATCCGGCCTTTCTCCGTCGCGATTCAAAACCGATCGCGTCCGGAGCCAGAACGGTCAGGCCGCGCCGGGCAAGCGCCGGACCGAAAGCCTGCATCGGGTCGCCGATCAGGCCAGCGATCTCGCTTTTGCCGATCGCCCATTGACTGTTGTGTTGATGCAGAGCCAAAACTGCTCCACGCGAGCCTTCGCTGGAGGGCTGAAACACGAAAGCCTCGACGTATTCGCCATCGGCCACAAGATAACGAATCAAGCTGCGAGTGAATCCGTCCTCCTCGGCTCGTTCCAGTTGCTGCACCGGCGGTGGTGCGTACGAAGGGGGGATTTTAAGATATACCGAGATGTCCTCGCGAAGCGCATTCATGTTGGGAGCACCGGCCTATTCCGACTCCAGAATCACCTGCGCCATCGCCGATTCCGTCGTGTGCGTGATCGACAGATGCGCCCGCTCCGCGCCCAGCTTCTGTAAGAACTCTGCCGCTTTATTGTGAAAGACAATCGTCGGACGTCCGCCCGGGGCTCGCCGCACTTCCACGTCGTGCCAGGTTACGCCGCGGCTCCAGCCGGTGCCGATCGCCTTCATGGCAGCTTCCTTGGCGGCGAAGCGTCCGGCGTAGCGCTCTGCCTTGTTGGCCTTGGATTCGCAGTAGCGGATTTCGTCTGCTGTAAACACGCGCTCCAGGAATCGCCGGCCAAAGCGCTCGATCGAAGTCGCAATGCGCGCAACATCGGCTATGTCGATACCGGTGCCGACAATCATGCAGTCGTTTTTCGCTCTTCGCCTTCGCTAGAATACGCCAAGCCAGCGCGCAAACAGCACGACTTCGGCTCTGCGCCGACAAAGACGGATTTGACTCGCAAACGTGTTATTCCTGCGCTCTGGCGAAATGCGAGGGTTCGAAAAGCGCAGTGCGCAGGCATGTAACATAATGATACTGAACAGCTTATATTTCATCCTGCCATTTTTCGCCACGAAATTGCTTCGTCTTTGTCACTCTGGCTGCTATGATGAAGCTGCTCGATTGATCGACGTTGTACGCAGCAGTTCCTGCCTCTGAGCATTCCCTGCCTGCCTCACATCCCGATCGAATTGCAGCTACATCACCATTTGAAGGAATATGCATCACCATGGAACAAGGAACAGTTAAGTGGTTCAATGACGCGAA
>Ga0335073_10000829_pt1 | contig 40609 bp, 27 predicted proteins | sample Lox_Sample_22_FD_207093 | JGI IMG/M metagenome (GOLD analysis project Ga0335073, IMG submission 207093) | Soil microbial communities from Loxahatchee National Wildlife Refuge, Florida, United States - Lox_Sample_2.2 | ecosystem: Environmental > Terrestrial > Soil > Wetlands | place: USA... | reverse complement strand
CCACCGGCGTGATCAGCGGCACAAGCACGATGATCGCTGAAAAGACGTCCATGAACGTCCCGCTTACCAAGAGCGCCAGGTTGAGCAGCAGCAGAAATACGTACCTGGATTGAATGTGCGCATCGACCCAGCCGAACAGCGCCGTCGGCACGTCGGCGGTGACCAGGTAGCTGGTAAATCCTACGGCGACGCCGATGATCATCAGGACGCCGCCGACCACCGTCACGCATTCCAGGGTGACGCGCGGGAAATCGCGCCGGATTTTGAATTCCGGGGATATCAGCCACTCCACCACGAAGACGTAGATCACCGTGATCGCGCCGGCTTCCACCAGCGTGCCGAATCCGCCGAACAATCCGACGAGAACGATGAAGGGAACGGCGATTTCCCATTTGGCGTCCCAGATGGCTTTGCGGGCTTCGGCGAATGAGAATTTTGCGCGTTCGGCGCCGCAGCGCACGGCTCTCGCCACGCCCCAGATGGAAACCATGGTCACCATCATGAGTCCGGGGACGAATCCGGCGACGAACAGCGTGTTGATCGCCGTTTTGGCATAAATTCCGTACAGAATCACGGGAAGGCTCGGCGGGAAGAGCAATCCCAGCGAGCCCGATCCGTTGATTAGCCCGACGGAGAATTTCTCGCCGTAGCGCGCCTTCATTAGCATCGGGAGCAGCAGACCGCCCATGGAAAGGATCGTGACTCCGGAGCCCGCCCACGTGAAGATGGCGCAGCCCACCGCCGTGCTAATGGCGAGCCCTCCGGGAAGCCAGCCGAACAGCGAAGTGTAGACGCGCAGCAACCGCGCCGCCGCGCCGCCTTCGACCAGCAGATAACCGGCGAGCGTGAAGAGCGGCAACGACGGCAGCACCGGCGAGGCGACCAGGCGGTAGGTTTCTACCGGCACAGACGCCACCGGCAATCCCGCGTTCCAGAAGAGCAGCAGCGCGATACCGCCCAGAGTGGCGAAAATCGGCAGGCCCAGGACAGCGGAAGCGAGAATTACCGGGATGCCGGTCCACAGGAGCGTCGAACCCTGAGGCTGCGGCGCGAAATACAGCGCCAGGGGAACCAGCAGGAACAGCGCCGCAATCGCGCGGGGAGCAATGCGCGGTCCGGCACTCCAGACGGCTCGCAGGGCGATCATCACGAAGCCATAAGGCATCACAATCTGCGCCACCCACTTGGCGATTCCCAGGGCCAGGATCTCGCCGCCTTCCTTTTGTGAGAGCACAAACTGATAGCTGGCCCAAGCCAGGCCGGCCGCGATCGCGGCGGTGATGCCGGAAGTGGCCACGCGAACCGGCGCGGCCCATTTTTCCGGCAGGAATGTGTTGGCCGAGAGAGCTAACAACCGGTCCGAAGCCGCCGCAAGGGCGGCGCCCAGAAACGCCACCCAAAGAGTCAGGTGCTGAACGAAAACGGTCGAACCCGGAACTCCGCTGAGGCCGATGTTGCGCGCGGTCAACTCGGCCACGGGCAAAAGCGCCATCAAAGACATGGCCGCGATCGCGACGCCGTTTTCGGTGGCGCGGAAGGCGCGCGCCAGCGTCACTGATGCGCGCCCTTTTTGGCGCGATATTCCTCGTGCAGCCGCCGAGCTTCGTCGAACAGATCGGCGGGGATGATTTTGCCGCGCATGGCTGGGTACGCGGCTTCGGTCTGCCGGCGCCAATCGGCCACCGTGGCATCGTCGGCGTGAATAATGGCGAGCTTGTCCATCTTCTTGCCCGGAAGTCCGCCGGTCATCACGCCGATGGCCTTATCGCCCATCTCGCGGATGCCGCTGCGCAATTGCTGGCCGGAGTCGCGCGCGGCTTGCAGCATGGGACCGCGCTGCGCCTCGGGAATCTTCTCCCATACCGCCTTCGAGACCAGCGTGGCGCCCACCAGCGGCGCCCATTTGATGTCGGTCATGTACTTCGCGAGCGTGAAGCACTGGTTCCACAGAGCATACAAAGGGGTGGTAGGAATAACATCGATCAGGCCAGTCTTGAGTCCCATCTGGATATCGGTAGCGGCGAGCGCCACAGGGTGAAATCCATTGGCCTTCCACTGTTCGAGCTCATCGTTGGAACCGGCCCAGCTGAACATCTTCATTTTCCGCAAATCGTCGAGGCGCGGCATGGGCTTGTCGGCGAAGAAATAGACCCAGCCCGCGTCGCCCCAATTGAGCACGATGTAGCCGTTCGCTTCGATCCGTTTTTCGAGTTGCGGCGCCATGCGGTCGCGCACGTAATCCAACTCGTCATAAGAGTCGAACATCATGGGGATTTGCAGCGCGGCGACGCCTTTTTCGATTTCGCCCATTCCGGCGCCGGTGAGCGCCACCGCCTGGATGAGCTTCACGCGGAGTTTGTTGACGGTGTCGGGCTCGTCGCCCATCACGCCGCCGGCGTACAGCGTAAGCTTGACGTTGCCGTGGCTGATGTTTTTCCAGCGCTCGCCCATGCGAACGAGTACATCGCACCACGGCGAATCCTTGGGCGCGAGTGTGGCCATCTTGATTTCGATGGTCTGGGCGTGCGCGCCCATTGCCAGGCCGCAGAGCAGCATCGCAGAGGATACGATCCCCGATTTCATTCGTCTTGTCCTTTCGGTGCGGCTTCTACGAACAGGTCGTTCTCGTGCGCCAGGAGCCAGCGAGCGCGCCGCTGCGCGATGACATTGGCGAGGCGCGTGGCGGGATCGGCATCCACGTCGAGGGCCAGCGCTTTTTCGAGCATCGACTTGAACTCGGCGGCGTTTTGCGCCGGCTCGTCGGCATTCTCGGCAAAGGAAACGTAAGTGCCGGCGCGCTTGCCCTTGGAGATTTCGATGGCGCGGTCGAAGTGCTTGCGCATGGCGGCTTCCATGTCTTCCAGCTTGGTGCCGCTCTTGGCGCCTTCGAGGGTGATTTGAAATTCCGGGACCGCGCCGTTACCGAATGTCTCGTCGAGTTCCACGATCCGGTTCACGATCATTTCCACCAGTGGCAACTGGCCGATCATCTCGGGGTTGCCTTTGGACGTCGAGATGGCCAGCCCCAGCGAGGCCGCCGTCCAATAGAGGAAGGGGACGTCGGTCTTTCGGGCGCGCTTCAGGGCGGCCTCGGCGTCGTTGTCTAGAGCGGCGCCGAAACCGGGGTATTTCACTTCTAGCCCTCGGACGGCGTAGCCGTGAGCCCTCAGATATAACTTGCGAGCCCGCTCTTCCATGTCGTTCGCCTTGTCGACGCTCTCTTCCTTGACCTGCTCCGACGGCAAATCGACAAATGCGTAGGAATACTCCGTGAATCCCGACGCCGCGGCGAGCAGAAGGCCGGTATGCCTGGGCGACTCCGCCAACAGGCCCTCGTAGAGCTTCAGTCCGAATGGAATCGCCGCGGCCACCAGGTCCGGATCTTCGTCGCTTTCGAACGTGCTGCCGCTGGACGAGAGCATGTCCCCAACCTTGTTCACGGCCATCTTCTTGATGGAGCAGCCGGCCGAAAGAACCAGCAGGCAGACTGCGGCGGCAAGTTGGCAGGTGAGGCGCATGGATTCTACTATTCTAAGCCGCTGCCGGAGCGAAAAGTGTTACGCCTTCGTGTTCCGGACGCGATAAGCTGGTTCAACGAGAAAATGCCATGTTTCGCCACTGCGTTGCTTTTCCCCTGTTTGCCATGCTTGCCGTAGCCCAGCCCATCGTCATCAAGACCGGCACGCTGATCGACGGCAAAGGCCGCGTCCTGAAGAATCGGGAGATTGTGATCGAGGCCGGCAAGATCACCGGTATTGGTCCCGCCAGACAGAAGCCCACCGTGGACCTGAGCGGCATGACCGTGATGCCCGGCTGGATCGACACCCACGTTCACATCACCTGGTACTTCAACAAAGATGCCCGTTTGGAGCAGGGGCCCGGTCGTGGAGGCAAGACCACTCCGGCGCAGGCAACGCTCTATGCCGAAGGCAACGCCTGGGCAACTTTGATGGGTGGCTTCACCACCATCCAATGCCCGGGTGCGCCGCAAGACAAGGATCTGCGCGACATGATCGCGGCCGGGACCATTCCGGGTCCGCGAATCCTGACGTCGCTGCACCAGATCACCGAGAATTCCGGCACCCCCGAACACATCCGCGCCTTGGTGGACCAATACAAGGCCGAGGGCGCGGACCTGGTGAAACTATTCGCCACCGCGAGCATTCGCGATGGCGGCAAAATGACGGCAACCGTCGACCAGATCAATGCCGCGTGCGGCGAGGCGAAGGCGCAGGGGCTGCGGACGATCGTGCACGCCCACGCCTCGGATGGCGCCCGGGCCGCGGTGATGGCGGGCTGCACATCCATCGAACACGGCACGTTTCTGGACAACGCCACGTTGCAATTAATGAAGGACCACGGGGTCTACTTCGATCCGAACTTTCTGGTGCTGCACAACTACCTCGATAACAAGGAGAAGTTTCTTGGGATCGGCAATTACAACGAAGAGGGCTTCATTTACATGGAGAAGGGCCTCCCGCTGGTGGCCGATGTCTACAAACGCGCCCGTAAACTGGGCTTGAAAATCATCCTGGGCACCGACGCCGTCGCCGGAGCTCACGGGCGCAACGCCGAGGAATTTATTTACCGTGTGAAAGACGGCGGCGACACCCCCATGAACGCGCTCATCAGCGGCACGTCGATGGCGGCGGAATCGTTGGGCCTCGGGGATCGGATCGGCTCTCTCGCGCCGGGAATGGAAGCGGATCTGGTGGCCACGGACGGGAATCCGCTCGATGACATCACCAACGTGCGGAAAGTCGTCTTCGTGATGAAGCACGGACGGATTTACCGGAACGACCGGTAGAGTGAACGCCGGGCGGTGGCGGATAATAAGAGCGTGCCATTGGCGTCGTTCCTGGCCGCCTTCTTCGCCGCCGTTTCCGGCGCGCCCACATTCGCGCACGACGTGGCGCCGATCCTGTACCGGCAGTGCGCCGCCTGCCATCGCCCCGGAGGTGTCGCGCCATTCAGCCTGCTGACCTACAACGATGCCGCCAAGCGCGCGCCGTTAATCGCCACCATCACCGGCAAGCGCGTGATGCCTCCCTGGCTGCCCTCCGAACCGCGTTTTCGCAATGAGCGCCGCCTGAGCGACGCCGAGATCGCCGCGCTCGCCAAATGGGCCGCCGCGGGCGCGCCCGCGGGAAACCTTTCCACCGCGCCTGCTCCGCCGCATTTTCCCGATGGCTGGCAACTCGGCAAGCCCGATCTGGAAGCCAAAATGGCCGTCGATTTTCCCGTGCCGGCGGATGGCAACGACCTCTATCGCTGTTTCGTGGTCCCCGTCAATATCGCGCAGGATCACTGGATCCGCGCCGTCGATATGCGGCCGGGAAATCCCCAGGTGGTCCATCACGCCATTCTCTTCGAAGACATCAGCGGCACCGCCCGCAGGCGCGATACCGGCTCGGGATACGACTGCTTCGGCACGCCGGGATTTCTGCCTGCCCGCGGACTTTCCGGCTGGACTCCCGGCTCTCTTCCCTATCAGGCGCCGTCCGATATGCCGGAACTCCTGCATGCGCACGCGGATCTCGTTCTCCAGGTCCACTACCATCCCAATGGGCGCGCTCTATTCGATCGCACCAGCCTCGCACTCTACTTCACCAATCGCAAATCCGCGCGCCACGCCATGGACATCCCGCTGGGCTCGAACCGCATCGACATTCCGGCGGGCGACCGAGCTTACAAAGTCACGGACCATTTCACGCTTCCGGTAGACGTAGACGCCATCGGGATCAATCCGCATGCCCACTATATCTGCAAGGACATGTACGGGTATGCGCTCCTGCCCGACGGTACTCGCCGCACGCTCCTTCACATTCCCGACTGGAACTTCAACTGGCAGCAGCAGTACACGTATGCGGCGCCTGTCCGCCTTCCAGCCGGCACCGACGTGGTCATGGAATTCACTTACGACAACTCGGCCGGCAATCCGCGCAATCCGTCGCACCCTCCCCGGCGTGTGGTTTGGGGACCGTCTTCCACGGACGAGATGGCCGGCTTGCATATCGCGGTGGTTCCCGTCGATCCCGACGACGCAGAGGATCTTTCCGCCGCATTGTGGGGCAAGATGATTCGCGCCACGCAAGGCGGAGGACTGCGCCGGGTAATCCGCTAAGCTTCGAGAGCTTTCGGTAGAGGTGCACGAATTCGCTGGTAAATAGCTGATAACGTCGGTACGCCATACAAAGGCGAGGAGGGCCGACCATGCGTCAGCGCGTGCAGTACGAGATACCGGCAGAGATGCGGGAAGCGCAGCAGTGCTTTGAGGAATGGCGGAGTTCACAGTCCGGCCGTAAGCCGCTTCCGGAAACACTCTGGGCATTGGCTGCCGCGATGGGTCGGCAACACGGCGTCTTTCGCACGGCTCAAGTGCTGCGGCTCGACCACACCAAGCTGAAGCCGCAACGAGCGGTGTCTGGCCGTCATCATCTCGAAAAGACATCCGTACTCTCGCACAGTTCGTTCGCTCGAACTCGGAATGTCCGGCGATCTACGGCAGGATCCGCAACCGCGGCGCAGCCGATAAGGGGGCACCTACCGTGACCGGGCTGCCTACGATGATGCCTCTTCCGTTTGTGCCGATGTACACAACGCCGAACCGGCGCATGTCGCCAGCCATCACCTTCACGCCGACGGGCCACTGATGCAAGTCATCATTAATGCGGGTGAAGGTCGCACCATTGTCGGTCGATCGGAATAGCTGGAGAGGGCTGTCGTTGATGTTGCCCCAAAGAAAGATGGTCGGCGCCGTCGAGCCACTCGGTGGGGCGCCGAACGCAAGTACAGTGGCGCCGCTTGCGCTGTCTAATTTCGTGAGCTCGATGTTGGCCGCGCGGCTCGTGTTGTGGTAGATGCCCGTCCCAGGCGATGCGAGCCATACGTCAGGCGAGACGCCCGGGCGTACATACAGCCGACCATCGGCGGGAAGGCCGGATTGGGCGGCCGAAAAGCTCCTGCCACCGTTGGTGCTGATGTAGAGTGTGCCTCCGCTGAACCCGTAGAAGACGCCGGCCATGATGCGATCGCTTGCTATCTGCGCCTGACCTGGAATGCCTAAGGAAGGAGACCAGCTGCCATTATTCCTATGCTGAACGCCAGTGTCGCCCGGAGCCCAAACGAACGAACTGCCATCCGCCGAAGCCGCAATCGTTCCGCGCCCCTGGGTGTTCACGCTGCCCGCAAAGCCGGCCCACGTCATGCCGCCATCGGTCGAGATCTGGGCCATCGGGCCGGAATATGCTTTCCAACCCTGCGCGATCGAGGCGACGATTGTAGTTGGCTTGTTTTGCACGAAATCCAGGCCCGAGGGAAGGGCAGGGCTTAACGATTTGAAATTTCCCTGGGAGGGGGAATTCGTCAAATCCGTAAACGCAAATCCGCCCCAGTCGCCCAAACCGGCGACGAGCAAAGTTCTGCCCGACGGAGGAGCCACGAGGGTGACGATTGAGGTTTCTTCGATTCCGAGCGCGCCCTTGGTCGACCACTTCACGATGCCGCCCTTCAAACCCTCGGTCAGGTTGTATGTCTCGTATACCGTACCGCCTGTGCCGTAGATCGCATGCGCCGCGTTGAATGGATCAATCGCGATCCCGCTTTCCCAGTTCTGCGAGCCGTTGTCGACGAAAGGCGATCTGCTGCTGTCATACGACGCCCCATTTACGCCCACTTCGTGCCAGTTCTTGCCGTAGTCGCCCGAGATCCAGCGCGTATCCGATGGAGACGAGCGGTCCACTGTCGAAACCAACATCAGTCCGCTCCGGCTCTGCGACAATGCTAGGCCACCGATCGGTCCGCCCGGCAATGTAACCTCTCGCCATTGCCCCGATCTGTAGCTGGACCCCGGCGTAAACTCCCAAAGCTGGCTACTGCTGATTCCGACTGGACCTTCACGATCCGTGTAATCGATGTACAGCTTCTTGTTCGGCCCCACAACAACGTGCTGGACGAGCATCCCGGTCGGCTGTCCGCTCACCGCCGTCCAGGCGGCGCCGAGATTGCCAGGCTCAGTCGTGACATACAAACCCATGGCGTCGGAGCCGGCACCGGTTGCCGAAACGCCCGCATATACCGCGGCCGTCGAGCCATTCACCACATACGGAATAACCACCACCACGCCTGCGTCGCTGGATCGGCTGGTATTGCTAATCGTCGCCGAGGTCGGGAATCCTGACATGGGCTGCCAGTTCGCGCCGTAATCCGTCGATAGGTATACACCCGCATTCCGCGTTCCGAAGTATATGTCCGAGCCGTGACTCGGGTCCACGGCGATGCGCTCGCCGCCGCCGCGCCCGTTGTCGTTCGAACCGTTCTTGAACGGCAGAGGAACCGTCGCGAAGGTCTTCCCGCCATCGGATGACACCATCATGGCTCCGTTGCCGTCCCAGTTGATACTCCCGGTGACGGGAGAAGCATAATACCCCACCGCGAGGTAAACTCGATTCGGATCCTTCGGATCCACGCCGATCGCTTCCGGGCTCCCATACCACCAGTTCGGTGAGGGATTGACCCAGTCCATGAGCGGCACCCAGAGGTTCGTTGCCGGATCGCGCCGGTAGGCGCCCCCGATATCGGTACGCGCGAACGCCAGACCCCGCTTTTCAGGATGAAAGAAGATCGCCGGAACATAGCCGCCGCCCACGATCGCAACATTCCTCCATCTATAAAGGCCCGAATCGACGCGCCGCTCGGATGGAACCCTCGGGCCGGATTGCCCCGACAGGTGGGACGCGATAACCGAAACGGACAGCAAGGCCACAAATGCTCTGAATTTCACGCGGGTATCTCCAAGGATCATTGCGGCTTCAGTAATCACGACGGATGCCGAGCTAAATCTATGCTACCAACCGTCGGAGGCCAGATACTCTCTTGAGCCCCGTTCCGCGACCGTACAGAAATTGGCCAAACTTTCGAACATCGGCCCGCATCCTGGCGCAAAAAGACCTGACTGCGAACGTCCCTACGCGCGTCAGCCGAAACCTCACTTCGCGCCACACAAGGCGGAGGACTGCGCCGGGTAATCCGCTAAGCTTCGAGCAGACCGCGCGACGCCAGCCACTCCAGGCGGGACTGAAGCTCCTCAAAATCGAGTCCCAAGGCCGCCGCCAGATCCTCGTGCGTGCGCGTCCCATCGAGCAGTATCACCAGCCGCCGGCCGGGTTCGTCGAGTTCCACATTGATATGGCACACGCTCGTCGCTTCATGCGAGCGCGTTGCCTGATAGCGCGCCAGCCGGGTGGCGCGCGGATGCTCGGTGACGCCCTCCTCGCACGGGAAATCGTACACGTGCAAATCCACGAAGCCGGCCATCGTCATGCTGTAGAGAATCGCAGCGAGCGTCCCGCCGCTGCCGGCATAAGGCACGAGATCCTCGAAGGCCAGCGGCAGCGGGTAAACTTCCCCCAGCGCCATCGCCACCGCGGCCGCCGCTTCGTTGCCCGTCCCCATGCGGACTCCCTGCGCGCTCGCGGAGAACCGAAACCCCGCCATTTGTCCCGCCGAAGTTTCTCGCCGCAAACCTCTTTCCGCGCGGCAAAGAAGCGTCTGCCGGAATCGCCGTCCTTTCAGAAAGTCCATGTACTGCTCGCGCTCGATGATGTCTCCCGGCAGATTACGGTTGGGGTCGAACATCTGGTGCGGTTCGGCTTCGCCCAGGTACTGCAGGCCGTGCCGGCAGGCTGCCGCGGCGAATTCGTGGAAGTAGAAGCGATCGTTGCAGGCGGCCAGTTCGTCGTGGTAGAGCGCGCCATCCTCACGATCGAGCAGCAGTTTCGCTTCTTCGGAAACCGCACTCAGGCTCGAGTCGCACAGCGTTTGCAGAAACTCGCGCGCCCGGCCGGCCTTCTCTCTCCCGTCCGCCACATCGCGCACAAGGTACAACATCATTTCGCGCAGCATTTGCCGCGCATATCCCCCCGGATAAGCGTTGTAGCTGACCAATGCGATTCCTTCGCCGGCCAGACGCTCGCGGCACACCGTCAGCAGGCTCTCGCGAACATCCGCTGGTACCCACGAGTACAAGCCGTGCGCCACGATGTAGTCGAACTCGCCCCAGCCGGAACCGATCTCGCGCAGATCGCACGCGTGCAGTTCAACGTTCTTCAGTTCGAGGTCGTCGGCCATCTCCCGCGCCGCGGCAATCGCACTCGCGGCGAGATCCACGCCCACGAAACGGCTGCCGGGGAGATTGCAGGCCATCGGCACCAGGTTTCCACCGTCGCCGCACGCGATTTCGAGCACGCGGCACCGTTCCACCGGCGCCGGCTCCATTCCGAAGAGCTTGCCGACGGCCGCCAGCCGGTCGGGATGCGTCTGCGGTTGTGGTGCGGTGGGGTAAGGAATCCGGTCGTATTCCGTCACCCGGCGATCTCTTGCGACGTGATTTCGTACCGGAACGCGTCCGCATCCAGGCTGTCGATGCGTCCCTCGGCTGTCTCCGCCTGTGGGTACATCAAAAACGGCACGGTCCGCCCGCTCGACCCCGGTAGGGCCACATCGTGCGCGAAGTTGTACGCCATCCAGTTCATCTCCCACGCGCCGAACAAACGCGCGCGTGCACCTCGTACCAGCGCGTCGTCGAAACCGCGGCCGCCGGGCGGCTCTTCCAGCATTACCTTTCGTACATCCGCCGGATCCACGGGCACCCAGCCACATTCGGCGAGGTAAACCTCCGCCCGGCAGTGCTGCGCCTTGGTCACATTCTCCGACGACGCGCCCAGGCTCTTATACCCCAGCTGCGATTTCGCCGTGCGAATGCCGTACACATCGCGCGCGGGAACTCCGGCGGCACGCGCCAGGCCGACGAAAAGCGCGTTCAAGTCGGCGCATTTCCCGGCGAGATCCTTCGATTCCAGCATGAACCGGATGTCGCCGGTTCCGCAGCCGCGTGTTTTCGGATTGCGCTGCGTGTTCTCCACGATCCACTCGTAGATCGCGCGGGCTTTTTCGCCATCGGTCGCCGCCTGCTTCGTGATCTCGTGGGCCGTTTCTTTCACAATTCCATCCGTCGGCAGGTACTTGGTCGCGCGGAGGTAATATGCCAACTCCGCGGAACCGGGCCGGGCGCCGGCGGCCGGCGTCGAGAGGTTGACGGCGTAATCCCTGGTCTCCACGCGGCTCACGACGGTGAGCAGCGGCCTGACGCCGGCCGGAAATTCCGCCGTGACGATCCCCAGCCCGTCCGCCTTGCTCTCCACCATCTTTGCCGTACCGCCCTCGCATGTGAACTGGTTCGAAAGCGTCTTCTGGAAGGGCGCGGCGGCGGCCAGCGCGCCGGGAACCCACACTCGTGTCGCCCCCGAGGGTTTCAGCACTTCCACCCGGGTGGTCAATTCGAACGTGCGCCATCCGGCGCCGCCCGGGCTCTGCGCCAAAAGCCTTCCCGCGCCCGCCGCCGCCATTCCTGTCCGCAGGAAATCGCGCCGATTCATGGCCTATAACTCCCCCAGCGCGCGATGCACCAGCGAAATGCTGATCGCCCCTTCTCCCACCGCCGATGCCACGCGCTTCACGTTATTGGCGCGCACGTCGCCGACCGCGAACACCCGTGGCAGGCTGGTTTCCAGCATGTACGGTCCTCGCTTGAGCGGCCAGCGCATCCCGTCCGGCAGTGTTGCGGCTTCGAGGTCGCGGCCCGTCAGGATAAATCCTCGATCGTCCAGAGCCACGCATCCTCGCAGCCAGTCGGTGCGCGGCGATGCTCCCGTCATCACGAAGATGTGGCCCACGTCGCGCGTCTCGCATTCGCCGCTTTTCTTGTTCCGCCACGTCACCCGCTCCAGGCACTCGTCTCCTTCGAGCGCGGTGATTTCGGTATTCCAATGCAGGTCGATTTTCGGATTCTCCGTCAGCCGCTGGATGAGATACCGGGACATGGTGTCCGTCAGTTCCCCCGAACGCACCAGCATGTGTACCTTGCTCGCGTTCTGCGAGAGAAAAACCGCGGCCTGTCCGGCGGAATTCCCACCCCCCACCACGGCCACTTCGACGCCTCCGCAGAGCTGCGATTCGATGTACGTCGCGCCGTAATAAATCCCCTTGCCTTCGAATCGGGTCAGGTTGTCGAGTTGTAACTTCTTATACTGTGCGCCGGTGGCGATGACAATTGCGTGCGCGGCCAACGAATCGTCGCCGTCGAGGAAGACTTTGTACGGCTCGCGGTCGCAATTGAGGCGGACCACCGAGCGCGCGATCATCATGTTGGCGCCGAACTTCTGCGCCTGCGTGGTGGCGCGCGCCGCCAGTTCCATGCCCGAAACACCGGTCGGAAATCCCAGGTAGTTCTCGATTTTGGAGCTCGATCCGGCTTGTCCGCCGGGAGCCGTGGTTTCGATGACCAGCACGTTCAGTCCCTCGGAGGCCGCATAAACCGCCGCTGCCAAACCCGCCGGTCCCGCTCCCACAATGATCAAATCGCGCACCTGCGACTTGTCGATGGTGCTGTTGAACCCGAGGCATCCCGCCAGTTGCTGGATCGACGGATTGCGAAGCACGCCGCGGGTGTTGCAGATCACGACCGGCACTTCCGAAAGCTTTACATGGAACCGGTCGAGCAGCGCCTGTGAATCGCTGTCCGTATCGAGATCGATATAAGTATACGGATGCCCGTTCCGGCTCAGGAATTCGCGCAAATTCAGGGTGCCGGCGGAGTGGCGCGACCCCAGCAGAATCACGTTGCCGAGGCCGAGGTTCACCAGCGTGAGCCGTCTCAGAATGAAGGCGCGCATCAGGATCTCGCTCAGTTCCGCATCCCGTGCCACCAGGGACCGCAGAGCTTCGCCGCTCAGTTCGAGAAACTCGCCGGGTTCGGTGACGCGCCCCAGCACCAGGCATCGCCGGCCCGTGATCATGGTCAGTTCCCCGGTGAAATGACCTGGACCGTGGGTCGCTACGGTGCGTTCGCCGCCGTCGAAATCCGGCTGGACGATCTCCATGGCGCCGCTCAGCAGCACAAAGAACGAAATGTCGGTCTGGTTGGGTTGAAAAAGAATCTCACCGCGATCCACCCGGCGAACCGTTCCGCAGGGCCGTATGCGATCGATCTGCGCGGCTGTCAGCGAGGGAAATGTCTGAGTGCGGGCATCCAAAGCGCTCGGAGGAGAAGCCATGACCTATTCTCGCATTGCTCCAGCCTCGCCAGCCGTAAACTATACAGAAAGGAGATGTGTCAATGCCCGAACAGAATTATTCCAATCACATACGACTCTCCACCCCGTTTCACAAAGTGCTGCTGCCCATCGTGCTCCTCACATTTATCGGGAGCGTCGTGAACCTCGTGCTTTCCTGGGGAGACCACCAGCGCATCTACAGCGCCTCGCTGATTGTGGTGCTGACGGCATGCCTGTTCCTCGAGGCCGGGCTTGCCCGGACGTTCGCCCTGATGGCCCAGGATCGCGCCATTCGCGCCGAGGAGAATCTGCGCCATTTCGTGATGACGGGGAAGCTTCTCGATCCGCGCTTGACGCCGAAACAGATCATTGCGGTGAGGTTCGCCTCCGACGGCGAGTTTGTCGGCCTTGCGCGCCAGGCTGCCGAAGAGAATCTCACTCCCGACGCCATCAAGCGCGCGGTGAAAAACTGGCGGCCGGATACCTACCGGGTGTAGGTCACGCGCGTGATGCGGCGGCGGATTGCACCTCCGGCACTTCCACCGTGACGGTTGTGCCTTCTCCCGGGGCGCTGCGGATTTCCGCCTTCCCTCCCACCAGCCGCGCGCGCTCGCGAATGTTCAATAGTCCCAGGCCGGCCTTGCCGCCGGCCGCGCCGGCATCCATGCCCGCTCCGCGGTCGGAAATCATCAGATGCAAGGCGCCCTCCGCGCGCCGCAGGGTGACCGATGCACTGGACACCCGGGCGTGCTTCACCACGTTCCGCAGGGCTTCCTGAGTTACGCGGAAAAAGCACAGCGCTACATCCGGCGTCAGGTCTTCGAACGCCCCGTCGATCTCCAGGGCGATCTCCAGACTGTTCGATGCTCCGAATTCCTCGCAATACGAGCGCAGCGCCGCCGCCAGTCCCGAATATTGCAGCACCGCCGGGTGCAGTTCGTGGGAGATACGCCGCACGTCTTCCGCCAGTTTTACCAGCTCGGCATGGATCGCATCCGCCTGCATTCGCGCCTCGCCACAGTGTTCCGGTATTTCGCGCTTCAACCGGCCGGTAGCCAGACTGAGCGCCGCGATCTGCTGGCTGAGATCGTCATGAAGTTCGCGCGCCAGCCGCTTCCGCTCCTCCTCCTGCGCGCCGATCAGCCGGGAGCTCAGTTTTTGCAGGCTTTCATTGGCTTCCCGCAATTTTCGTTCGGCCATCCGGCGGCCGGTGACATCCAGAATGGAACCGGCAAACCCGAGAAAAGCGCCTTCCGGGGAGTGGCGCGGCACCGCTTTGCTTACTACCGTCCGGTATTCCCCGTCGAAGCGCTTGATCCGGTACTCGTGCGTGTAGCCTTCCTGCGCTTTCATGTGCGCGCGAAACGTCGTGCGGGAGCGCGCGGCGTCTTCCGGATGGATCGCCTCCGCCCAGGTGTCGCGAAGTTGCGTTTTGGAGGTCCCCAGGAATTTGGCCAGAGGCGCGTTGATAAACGAGTTCTCCAGCGTGGGATCGGCCATCCAGATATAGGCCGGAGTGTCATTGGCGGCCGCATAGAACCAGGCCGTTTTCTCCTCCTGGATTCGGGCATTCCGGCCGCGGAGAATCACCGCCGCTCCGGTAAGGTTTACCAGCCCGATCAAGCCTGTAATGATGGCCATTTCCCAGCCCAACCGCCGCTCCGGTTCGTCTGCCTCGGCGGAATCGATCTTGACCGTGACAAACCACGGCGAATCGGGAACGTGCCGGAGAAGCGCGATTACGGGTGCGCCGTGATAATCCTTACCCCGGAAAACCCGCGCTGTTTCCAAGGTGGAATCGGGCGGCAATCCCAGGCCGGTCATGTCCCGCCGAAATTGTAGCGGACCTTCCGGACGATGCCGCAGATGGTTCAGATACACTGCATATTCCCCGTCGCGACGCATGAGCAGCGTCTCGGCCGATTGGCTGCGCCCGGACCAATCCCGAAGGTAAGGGTAAAGAAAGCGCTCCGGGTCGATATCGAGAATCATGGCGCCTTTCTGCGCCACCGGCACTACCAGCGCCATCAAAGGGCGTCCACTCAGCGGATCGGGGCGCAAGTCCGAAAGCCGGGCGTCCCCTGCGGCGATCGCCTCATGCGCCAGGTCCCGCAAGCGGCCGGCATCAGTCGCCGGCTCGCCGATAGCCATTCGAACGCGCCCTTCCATGTCCGCCAGCACTTCGCCGCGGTAGTGAAACGCATCCTGAAAGCGCTGAAGGCCTTCGGCCAGGTCGGCGGTATCTTGCGGGGACCCGCCGCCGGCCAGAATCTTCGTCGCTATGCTGATGACCGGCGCCGACAGCAGAACCTCGCCATCCCCCACGCGTTCCGCGCGCCACGTGGCGATCTGCTTGGTCTTGTTGTCGCTCACCGCCCGCAGTTCCTGGATGACCTGGTCTTCCATCGCGGTCAACTGCCGGTGGTAATACCACCACACGGCGCCCGCCATGGCTATCGAACCCAGCGTGAGCAAAAGGATGAGATTTCGCCCGTGGGCCCGCGCATCCGCGCCCAATGCGCGCTCGATCATTCGCCGACCAGTTTCATGCGCACCGCGCATTGGACCAGCTCGGCGGTGGTCTTTACGCTGAGCGCCTGCATGATGTCGTATTTGTGCGACTCCGCCGTCCTCGGCGAAATATTCAGGACGGTCGCCACTTCCTTCATTGTCCGGCCCTCGGCGATCAATTGCAGAACCTCACGCTGGCGCGGAGTGAGCGGCGATTGGCTCTCTTGCGCGGCGCCCGCGTCCATCAGCAGGTTGATGAGGTCTTTCGCCAGCAAGGTAGTCACGTAGGAGCGCCCGTTCGCGACTTCCCGGATGGCGTTTACCAATTCTTCTCCCGGAGAAACTTTCAAAAGGTACCCGGAAACCCCCGCCCGGAATGCCGATGCCGCCAGGTGCGTGTCGCGATGCATGGTCAGGATAATGATCCGCGTCTCCGGCCGTTCCGCGCGAATCTGCCGGACCGCGTCCAGTCCGTTGAGCAGCGGCATGGAAATGTCGGTAACGATCACGTCCGGCCGAAGCTTGGCGGCCATTTCCAGCAAAGCACGGCCGTCGTGCGCTACGCCAACCAGGTCGAACGAATCCTTGAGCAAAGATCTCAGACCTTCCGCTACCAGCGTATGGTCATCGGCAAGGAGCACTCTGATTCTCGGCATAACCGACCGATTACGGCCAACTATACCAGACGCCGCAAGCGGAGTCATTGGTCCTTACGCTCGAGTTTACTCTTGTGGCGGCGAACCCCGGTCGAAAGGTAGTGTTCCCCTCGCAATGCGGCAAAAACCGCGGGAATCAGTTCCTCGCTGGCATCCAACTTCAGGACGTAGCCCAGAATTCCGGCTTGCATGGCGGTTTCCACCAGGTGACGGTCGGGATACATCGAAAGAACCACGATTGCTTCGCACCAGCCGCGTCCCAGTACCCGGCTGCCGGCTTCGATGCCGTCTAATCCCGGCATCTGAATGTCGGAGATGACGGCGTCCGGTTTCAATTCCATCGCGGCAGCAATGAGCGCGGCGCCATCTCCGACCGCGCGCGCCACGTCAAACTCGCGATTGAGAAGTTCGCCCACTTCGCGCCGCATCTCCGGATGGTCGTCCGCGATGACAAGGCGATAGCGACGGTCTCCCTTCCGTTTGAGTTGAGACCCTCCGGTCTCCGCCATATTGAGAGTTAAACCTGTTACAACCGCAGCCGCTATCCGTAATTTTACGGAGTTCGCGCTGCGAAATGGCCGTACCAAACCCGCGGACGGCGAAATAATACGGGTAGTCATTGCTCACGCTTACCCCCACAATAGTTTTCGGGCTGAACAACTCGGGGCGCAAGGGGGTTCGCAGTTGTTTGGCGTTCGCCGCCCCCTCAAATCGATTGCTGAAATGTCGAAACTTTCAAACTCCCAGGAACAGGATCGCGAAACCGAGCCCGCCAGATACCTTTCGGCCGGCATCATCCACGATCTGAATAATCTGTTGACGGTGATCAACGGCTACAACGAGATCCTCGCTGCTACCTGCGAGCTTCCGGAAAAGGCGCGGCAGTGTGTCGCGGCCGTACGTTCCGCCGGTCAACGCGCCGCCACCCTGGCGCACGCCCTGATGACCGCCGGGCGCGCCATTCCTCTCGACCCCCGCTGCTTAGACGCCAATCTCTGCGTCTCCGAGTTGGTCACGCTCGTGCGCCAGTTGCTGCCTTCCAATATCACAATTTCCGCACTCCTGGCCCCCGATCTTCCTGCCGTCATCGCCGATCCCTGCGTGATTCCCCAGGTTCTTCTGAACCTCGTGATGAATTCCCGCGACGCCATGCCCGGAGGTGGAACGCTCCAGGTCGAAACCGCCGCCGTTGCAGCCGAGCCCAATTCGCCGCACGCTTTCCTGCCCCGTGGGGAGTACGTTTTATTAAGCGTAAAAGACAGCGGCGCCGGAATGGACGAACCCACGCGCCGGCGCATATTCGAGCCGTTTTACTCCACCAAAGCCCCAGGATCGGGCTCCGGTCTCGGTCTGCCGATGGTGCAACACGTCGTTCGCGAGAGCGGCGGTTTCGTGGCTGTCGAGAGCGCCGAGGGCAGCGGCACCACCGTCCGGATTTACCTGCCTGCGGCGCAAGCCGGCGCCCTACCCCTTACGGAAACCGCTCCATCCCCCGCCGCGGCCGGAAACCGCGAGAGCATCCTGGTGGTGGAAGGCGACCCCGATTTGCGCGGCTTCATCTGCGATGCCCTCGCGCATGCGGGTTACGCCGTCCTGGAAGCGGAATCCGCCAAGGAGGCCGGGGAGTTGTCGAGCGGTCTGGCAGACAGCCTGGAGTTGCTGATCGCAAATTTGTACTTGTCCGGCTCCAGCGGCCCGGAATTGGCCGCCAGCCTGCGCCAGGCGCGTCCCGGCCTCCCCGCGCTCTTTATTTCTTCCGAGGAAACCAAAGCCGGCGGCGGAGACGTTCTCAGCATCCCCTTCACGTTGTCCGGTCTCGCCGGCAGTGTCCGCGCGATTCTGGACCGCCAAAAAAGAAAGCGCATCCTGCTTGTGGACGATAACCAGCAGGTGCTGATGTTTGCCGCCGAAGTCCTGCGCGACGCCGGATATGAAGTGCTGGTGGGCGAGGACGGCAATGTGGCGCTTTCGATTGCCGGGCGGGAGCCGTTGGACCTGGTGATCACCGATCTGGTCATGCGCGATCGCGAGGGGCTGGATACCATGATGCACCTGCGCGAAACCCACCCCGAACTTCCGGTAATCGCAATTTCGGGAGCGTTCGGCGGTGCATTTCTTCGCAGCGCAGCCATCCTGGGCGCCCGTGTCACGCTGGCGAAGCCGTTCAGCGGCGAAGATCTGCTGGATGCCGTCCGGAAGGTTTTAGGGAGCTGAGTCCGGGGGCGGTCTTCGAGATCCCGGAACGGGAGTGGTCCGGATCCTCCGCTGGGCCCTCCGCGTTTCGGGGTCTCGTGGTCCCCTCCCGGCCTCTCGCTCCAGCCGCCTGCCTTGGCGGTCCGGCCTGGCGAACCATTTACAATAGGGAGAGTTGAAACCCGCTTCACTTGTCCTGGCCGCCTCAATTCTGTGCGCATCGATCTTTGCCGCGCTGCTCTCCGGCAGGCCCGCCGAAACCGTCAGGCGTCCCCATTTCACCGACATAGCTCCGCGGTCCAACATTTCTTACATCAGCAATAACAGCCCCGGCGAACGGAAGTATTTTCCGCAGCCCATGTGCGGAGGCGTGGCCATCTTCGATTTCGATAACGATGGCCTGCTGGATATCTTCTTCACCAACGGCGCGCAGTTTCCGCAAATGAAGAAGACCAATCCGGCGTACTACAACTGCCTGCTGAAGCAGCGCCCCAATGGCACGTTTGAAGACGTTACCGCCAAGGCGGGACTGACCGGCAAGGATCTGGCTTTCAATTTCGGCGTCGCCGTCGGCGACTACGATAACGATGGCTACGAGGATCTCTTCGTTGCGAGTGCCGGCCGCAACACGCTCTACCACAACAACGGCAACGGCACGTTCACGGACGTGACGGCGCAGTCGGGAATCGGCGGAAAGCCGCCCGATACGCTCAGCGTGGTAGCCGCCTGGGTCGATTACGATAACGATGGCCTGCTGGACCTGATCGTCGACAACTACACGGTGTGGACGCCGCAGACGGATATTCGCTGCACCATGGGAGACCGCGAATTCTACTGCGACCCGCGGCGCTACAAGAGCGTGCCCCCGCGCCTCTATCACAATCTGGGGCATGGCAAATTCGAGGACGTCACCGACAAATCCGGTCTGGGCGCGTCGCCCGGCAAAGGCATGGGGATTTCCATCGCCGACTTCAACAACGACGGCTGGCCCGACATCTTCATCGCCAATGACACCGAGCCCAATTCGCTCTTCATCAACCAGAAAAACGGGACGTTTGCGGAAAAGGGGTTGGAACTGGGCGTCGCTTATAACGATACCGGCCACTTGGGGTCATCCATGGGGTCGGACGCCAAGGACTACGATAACGACGGCAAAGTGGACATCTTTTATAACAATCTGGCGGGTCAGGTGTGGCAGCTGTTGCATAACAATGGGAACCTGTTCCAACTCGCGTTCGCCTCGCGGGTCCAGACCATGAGCCTCCACTTCGCCGGCTGGAGCAACGGATTCATCGACTACAACAACGACGGGTGGAAGGACATCTACTCCGCCAATGGCGATGTGGACCAGATGAACGAAAAGTCGCCGCAGCATGACACCATGTTCGAGAACCAGGGCGGAAAAACTTTCGCCGATGTGTCCAGCGATATGGGCAGCGACTTTCTGCGGATCGGCTACCAGCGCGGCTCCGCGTTCGGCGATCTGAACAACGATGGCGCCATGGACCTGGTGGTGACCTCGCTCAACGACAAGCCGCGCATTCTCATGAATAGCGGGGATACCGGCAATCACTGGCTGATGCTGAGCCTGACCGGCCACAAAAGCGCCCGCGACGCGATCGGCGCCAAGGTGAAGGTGACTACGGCATCGGGACGGGTGCTTTACAATCACGTAGCCATCAGCGTCGGTTTTATGTCCTCGAGCGACAAACGCCTGCACTTTGGCTTGGGCGGTGAGACCCGAATTGCCTCCATCGAAATCCAGTGGCCGAGTGGAATCCGGCAAGTGCTGAAAGATGTCAAGGCCGATCAGTTTCTGAAAATTGACGAGCCGCCCAATCCCTAACGCCGGGCGGTAGTAGGTAAAATAGCGCTTTGCGACTTGCCAGCCTATTTGCAGTGATCGCGATCTGCGCCGCCCAGGAGCAAACGAACCCGACATTTCAGTCGGGTGTGACCATGATTCAAGTGCCGGCGGTGGTGCGCGATCGCGATGGCCACGCGGTGGACGGCCTCAAGAAAGAGGACTTCCAGCTTTTCGATAACGGCAAGCCGGTGGAAATTGCCGGTTTTGCCGTAGACAAGCCGGGCGGCCTGAACGCTCCCGATCGCTCGCTGCCCGGAACTAACGGGGGCGCCACGTCCACAGCACCGGCCATGGACGTTCCCGAGCGATTCGTAGCGCTGGTCTTCGACGATGTTGCGATTAGTGACGTCCCGACGCTGGGAAGAGTGCGCGACGCGGCCGCCAAAGAGATTGACGCCATGAAACCAGGCGATCGCATCGCGATCGTCACCACCTCCTGTGCCATCGCGCAGGATTTCACCAATGACCGCGCGAAGCTGCATGAGGCGTTATCGCACATGCAACTCTCTCCCGCACCGCTTTGCCGCGTGTCACGGGCGCAAATCGAGCAGATGGAAGTGCTGAAGAACGTTGTGAAGCGTCTGGCCGGTCTTCCCGGCCGGCGCGTAGTGCTGCTGATTTCGCCGGGCTTCTGGGTGGGGCACGACCGTTCGAGCGAGCCCGTGGAGCTGATCGATCAGGCCGCCGGCGCAAGTGTGGTCATCAACGCGCTGGACACCGGCGTGGTAGGCGGCCTTGCGCGCACCATCGTGAGCCAACCCTCCCCCGGCGCGCCGCCGATTACCAATCCGGAGGTGCTCGACCAGCTCGCCCACGGCACCGGTGGCCAATACCTGACCGGCAACGATTATGTGGTCAACTTTCGCAAGCTCTCCACGCCTGAGAGCTACTACCTGCTCAGCTTTGTTCCCACGGGCAAGGCGGACGGGAAATTCCATCAGCTAAAAGTGAAATTGGCCGCCAAAGGGAAGTTCACCGTCGAAGCTCGAGCCGGGTATTACGCCCCCGACCGCGATCGCCATTAATACTTCAATTGGAGTCTTCACTCGGGAACCACCGGTCCCGGGACCGGCGACGGCCTCGCAACTCCAATCCCTGCAACGCGAAAAACCGGGACCCGGTCCGCGGGACCGGGATGCGTGCGAAGAGTGGACCGGCCGCAACTCGCCAAAGCCCCGAAATGCGCTCGCGTAATAGCCACAAGGAGCCGTTGCGCGCTGCGAAACCCGAACTAATATCAGAGCGTCGGTACAGTCGGGTGTGACCCTCTCACAGCCTACTCCGCCGGGAGATAGGATATTCGGAGGTGGTTTATGAAAAAGCCGCTTGCGGGTAGTTTGATGTTCGCGCTGCTCGTTCTGCTCGGTGCGATTGCGGTCCCGGCGCAGCCATCGACGCCGGCTTTCCGAGTCGAGAGCAAGCTGGTGTTGGTGCCGGTAGTAGTGCGTAATGTCAGGGGTGACGCGATTGGTACCCTTGCTCGCGAGGATTTCCAACTCTTCGAGGACGGAAAGCCGCGCCCCATTTCCAGCTTCTCGCTGGAGGAAACGTCCGGCCGGGTGGCGGCGGACCGCAGCCTTGACGGAGCGCCGAACGCCGCCCCGATGGTGATGCCGGAACATTTTGTCGCCCTGATGTTCGACGACATCAACATCCGCCCGGACAGGGCCGAAGACCTCACTTACTCGCGCAAAGCCGCGCTCCAGTTTCTGGACACCCTCCAGCCCGCGGATCGCGTCGGATTTTTCACCGCAACCGGCCGGTACGACGTCGATTTCACGTCGGACCAGGCAAAGATCAAAGACGCATTAATGAAGCTGCGGCCGTGGACGACTCCCACGGGCATCGGCAGTGCATCTCCTGACATAGCCGCCTCGAATATTGTCGACATGTGCGACAGGATCGTCAGCCGGATGTCGGTACTGCCGGGACAGCGAACTTTTGTCTTTCTATCCTCGGGTGTCCCCAACCTCGCTGGAAGGCTTTACGGGCCAACCATGGCGCTTGTCCATCATGCCATCCAGTCGCGTGTGTTGATCAACACCATGGATACGCGCGGTCTGACAGCGGAGGGAGTGGATGCCAACGGAAGGATGCTCGGAACCCCGATCAGCCGGCAGTGGCGGTTCCAACGCGAAATCAGCGATGGCACCGGCGGCAAGTTCATTCGCGACACCAACGATCTGGACGGCGCCGTCCGGCAACTCGCCGCCACGCCAAAATACATCTACGTCTTGGGCTTCGCGCCTGACGCCGCGCCCGCGAAGAGCGGCTTCCACAAGCTCGAAGTGAAATTGCGCAATGGCCACGGCCTCGATGTGCAGGCGCGCGCCGGCTATTACGATGAGGGCACGCCCGAAGGAACGGTGAAGTCCGCGCCGCCGGCGCCGGCCACCCCCCCGGCGCAATACAGCGAGACAGACACCAAGGCGATGGCCCAGGCGCTCGAAATTATGCCGGAACCGGCGGCAACGCCCTCCCCAGTGCCCCCAGCTTCGAGCTTGCCTGCCGGACCGCAGAGGATTGAGGAAATGACCACCACCGGCCAGGCAGCGACTTTCGCGGTGCAGTCGAACCTGGTGGAAGTCCCCGTGGTGGTGCGCGACAGCGGCGGGCATGCCGTCGGCAATCTCAAGCAGCAAGACTTCCGCGTGCTGGACAAAGGCAAGCGGCAGGAGATCAGCAAATTCGTCGTAGTGCAGCCCGACACACCGCCAACCTCCGAGCCTGCCGCGAGCGGGCAATCCTCCGCGGCGGGCGCGCCCGGGGCCGAGGGCGCTCAGACCGCGGTCCCTCCCTCGCATTTCGTGGCATTCGTCTTCGACGACCTGCACATTCAGTTTGCCGATCTGCCACAGGTGCGCAATGCGGTGCGCAAATACCTCAGCTCGTCGGTCCAGGCGGCGGACCGCGTGGCGCTGTTCACCACTTCCGGCAAGGTTTCCGTGGATTTCACCGGCAAGCCCGGCGACGTGGACGACGCCCTGCTCAAGGTGGTTCCCAATCCGATTTCTGCTTCCGCTATGCCCACCTGCCTGTACATCAGCTATTTCGAGGCGTTCGAAATCGTGCAGCAGGTAGGGATGAACGCTTCGGTTGACGATCTTGCGCGATCGGCCGCGCTGAAAACGGCGGTCTTCGATACTCAGCAATGCCTGAGAATTCCCGATCCGCGGGGTGCCGTAAGCATCACGATGGAGGAAGTCCGGCGGGAATATTATAACGGCGAGCAGGAAACGCGTGCGGTGCTCGCGAACCTCAAGGCCCTCGTACGGCGCTTGTCGATTCTGCCTGGGCAACGCACCATCGTCATGGTTTCGCCTGGCTTCTTCGTGACGCCCGAGATGCAGAATCAGAACAGCGAACTGGTGACGCTGGCCACTCGTTCCAAAGTGCTTCTGAACACCATCGATGCGCGCGGAGTCTGGGTGGATTCGACATTCGATGCCGGCCGAAGTGGTTCCGCGCCCCCTCCGGACATTCTCGCGTTCAAGCATCTGGACGCCGCGGCCAACGACGATGAGCTGATCGCCTTGGCCGAGGATACCGGCGGCGCCGTGAATCTGAACAACGATTTCTTCGGCGGCGTCCGCAAGGCCGCCGCCGCGCCCGAATACATGTACGTGCTCGGCTTCGTTCCCTCGAATCTGAAGTTCGACGGCAGCTTTCACGGGCTCAAAGTGTCGGTGACCGGCGCCGAGAAGCTCAGTTTGCAGGCGCGGCGCGGATACTGGGCGCCGAAACATTCGGAAGAAGAGGCCGAGATCTCCAAGCAGGAAATCGAGAACGCCGTGTTCTCGCGCGATGAAGTCCACGATCTTCCGGCGGAGATGCACACGCGCTGGAGGAATGACGGACAGCAGGCGAAGTTGACCGTGTTGACCAGTCTCGACCTGAAGCTGATCCACCTTCGCAAAGAGGACGACCGGAACCGCAACGATCTCACCATCGTCGCGGCAGTATTCGATGGCGATGGCAATTTCGTCTCCGGCGTCGAAAAAACGGTTCAGCTCCGTCTGCTCGATGAATCCGTTGCCCGGTTGCAGCAGAGGCCGCCGGCAACCGTGGCCACGGATTTCGACGTGAAGCCCGGCCAGTATGTGGTGCGGCTGGTGGTGCGTGACGCCGAAGGCGGACAAATCACCGCCGAGAACGCGGCCGTCACCGTACAGTAGCTGCCAGGCTCTTTAATTCGGGTACGGCCCGCCCGCGCGCACGATGCGAATCTCGTGATCGGTGAACTGGTGGTGCGCGCCGGGCAGATCGATCTTGGGCATGTGGCAGGTTACGCAATTCTCTTTCGACACCGGGCAGGTTTTCGTGTGCAGCGCCGCCGCGTGGCATGCCGTGCACTTCGAATCGTAGCTGGCGAGGTTCGTGTCGATCTGCCCGTGCGGATCGTGACAGGCGGTGCAGCGGATTCGTTTGTCGTCGACGTCGTAGCATTTGCTGTTGGTCAGCCGGTACGGCTGGAAGCGCACCGTGTTCGGTCCGTTCATGCCGGTTTGCGCGATTTGCGCCCAGGTACGATGACACTGTCCGCACAATTCCAGCATGTCTTCCGCCGCCAGATCGCCCAGGTGCGGCAGCCTCGCGGCCGCTACATTGCCGGAACGGACCGCGGCTTCGTGTCTTTCCACGTCTCCATGGCAGGATTGACAACCCACTCCGGGCGTCACCGCGTCGAGGTGCAGCATCCCGTGGACTACCGCGCCGTTGGTGTGACATCCAAAGCAATTGGCCGCGTCTAACGGCGCCAAACGGCGGCCCGCGGCCTCGACCACGGTCTGCGGTACGGTGCCGATATCGCCAATGGTGATGTCGAGCCCGCCGATGGCGTTATAGTAGCTGGCCCGGCTCTCATAAATGGCGCCGTCGTATTGGAACACGTAAGTCTGGCCGGCCTTGCCCTGGCCAAGCGCGTACAGGATCGGAGTGCTGAATGTCTCCGTTCCGCGAGTCACCGTGATGGTGCTGCGGTTGCCCTCGGTCTTGATTTCGGTATGAAATGGACCCTCCCGGTACTCCAGAAGGGGATGTTTCTGAAGAATGTCGCAGCGCCCCACGCTCAAAGCCGCCAGCCCCATTGGCGTGCCCGGGAAGTGCGAGGCCTCGCTTTTGTGGCAGGCGGCGCAACTCGCATCGCCGGATGCCGCCACGGCGGCAAACGGCAGCAACAACAGCGCCGGCAAAGCCGATCTCACTTCGACGTTCCCCCGGACGCCCCGGCGTGCTTTTCGGCATTCAGTTCCAGAACGATGGCTCGCTGCTTGTTCACGTCCTGCTTGCGCTTCAACTTGTAGTAGGCCGTCGCCAGCGCGATGTGAGCGCGCACGTCCCGGGGGTTTTCGCGCGTCAGGCTTTCCAGCGCCGCGCGCGCCTGCTCCGGATGGCTGTCCTGAAGGTCCAATAGAGCCAGTTGGTAGCGCGCCGCGAAATCGTTCGGCCGCTGGCCCAGGGCGCGCACAAAATAGGCGCGCGACTGCGCTGAGTCGTCGCGCATCAGCAGCTTGCCGAGCTGGAAATTGGCCGCGTAGTCATTGGCGTCCGCGGCCAGTTCCTTGCGCAGCGCAGCCTCGGCCTCCGCGGTCTCGCCCAGGTTGGCGAGGGCCGTGCCGTAATAGCCATTGAGGCTCGGCAGTTGCGGATTGATCGCCAGGGCTTTCTGAAACTCCGTGACAGCGCCGGCATAATCCTGCGCCCAGATTCGCGATTCGCCCAACAGCAGGTGCGCCTCCGCGGAATCGCCGTCGCGCAGAATGCGATCCACCAGCAATTCGCCGCGCGCGGTTTGGCCATCGCGGATCAGCGCGTTTCCCAGCATGTAGTCGAGCGCCTTGTCGTCCGGCGTCTGCTGCTCGAGAGGCGCCAACAGGTCGATCGCCTTGCGGTTTTCGCCCAGCCGGAGATAGCAGTCGGAAAGGAGCAGAGCCGGTTGGCGTTCACCCGGCCGTTCGCCCAGCACCCGCTCCAATTCGGCGGCGGCGTGGGAGATGTCCGCCGACTTGTAATAAGCCAGCGCCAGGTTCATCTGCACCGGAAGGTTGGCGGGCTGTAACTCCAAGGCTTTCCGGTACTCGACGATGGCTTCCGGGAAGTCTCCGCCGTGCGCCAGCGCCGCGCCCAGATTCGACAGCGCCATCGGGTTGTCCGGAACCTGCTCGAGGTAAGCTCGGTACTCCGCGATGGCGCCCGCAAAATCGCCCGACCGGTGCAGTTCCAGGGCCTGATGCAGGAGCGCGTCCGGGGACGGATGGTCCTGGCACAGCGCAACTCCTGAAACGCCAAGTATCAATCCCGCGAACCCAGCCAAGGTCCGGCCGCAAACCAGCATCTGCCCCTCTATCCGCCTAGGATCTCATGAAAACCGGCGATCCGGCCAATCGCGGAACCGCAATCTCCTATAATGGTTTCAGAGTCCACCCTCGGTATTTGTATGGATACGCTGGCCGACCAACTCGCCCGCCAGACGCGCCTCGCCGATCTCTACCGGCCCCTCGACCGCAATCGCGTGGAGTGCTTCGCCTGCGGCCATCGCTGTCCCATCACGCCTGGATTTGCCGGCGTTTGCAAAGTGCGCTTCAATCGCGACGGCCAACTCTATGCGCCCTTCGGGTACGTGAATTCCGCGTTCTGCGACCCCATCGAAAAGAAGCCCTTTTTCCATGCCCTGCCCGGTACGCGGGCCCTTAGTTTCGGCATGCTCGGCTGCGATCTGCATTGCGGCTATTGCCAGAATTGGGTCACCTCGCAGGCGCTGCGGGATTTCCGGTCCACTCTCGATTTCGCCGCCACTTCGCCCGAGGAACTGGTTCGCATGGCGCTTCGCCTCGGCGCTACCAGCATGGTGAGCACGTACAACGAGCCGCTCATCACCGCCGAATGGGCGGTCGCGGTTTTTCGCGCGGCGCGACAAGCCGGGCTGGCCACCGGATTCGTTTCGAACGGTAACGCCACTCCCGAGGTGCTGGAATACCTCCGCCCGTGGACCGGCTTCTATAAGGTGGACCTCAAGAGCTTCGACGCCGCTCATTATCGCCAATTAGGCGGCCGCATCGGGCCCATTCTGGATTCCATCGGCCGCATTCACGCGATGGGGTTCTGGCTCGAAGTGGTGACGCTTGTCATTCCAGGGTTCAACGATTCCGACGAGGGATTGCGCGCCATGGCCGAATTCCTGGCCGGCATTTCGCGCGATATTCCCTGGCACGTTACCGCGTTCCACAAGGATTACAAGATGCTCGGGCCGGACGACACGCCGGCATCCACCCTGATCCGCGCCGCCGCCATCGGCCGCGCCGCGGGCCTGCGCTACGTCTATGCCGGCAATCTGCCGGGCCAGACGGAAGGGCTCGAAGATACCCGCTGCTCTTCCTGCCAGACCACGCTGATCGCGCGGCGGGGATTCCGTGTTTTGAAAAACCGCCTCGCAGCGGGAGGGAGATGCCCGGCTTGCGGCGCCGCGATTCCCGGAGTCTGGGGCGCGCTGCCGCGCCACCGGGAAGAGAACGTCGACCTGGTACACATCCGCTGCGGCTGAAAGGCCCTCCATGACAGCCACGCACAAATCGCCCTTCAGCGGTTCCTGGTATCCGGCTGACCGCTGGGAATTGGAATCTCTGCTCGCCGAACGGTTCGCCGAATCCGAACGCCGCACAGGCTGCCATTTCTTTCGTGGAGCTTTCGGTTACGTGGTGCCGCATGCCGGACCGGCCTACTCCGGAACCGTCGCCGCGGCGGTGTATCGCTCGCTCGCCCGCGAGCGGCCGGACCGTGTTGTCCTGCTGGCGTTTCCGCATCGGGGCGGATTGAACGGCGTGGCCGTCCCGCTGGTGGAATGCATCGCTACTTCCTTGGGCGCTGTGGAAATCGACAGCCAATTCGCCGGCTTTCCGGGCGTGCCGGAATCCCACGTCTGCGATCACTCCTTCGAGATCCAACTCCCGTTCCTTCAGAAGTTTGTTCCCGACGCGCGCATCACTCCCCTCTACGTCGGACGTCTGGATGCCGCCGCCCGCCGGGAAGCGGCGGCCAAAATAGCGGAAGCTTACCGTCCCGGGACCGTCTTCGTTGCGTCCTCCGACTTCACCCACTACGGCCGCAGCTTCGGCCACGTGCCATTCCCGGCGGACGGCGAAGTGGCGTCTAACCTGCGCGAACTCGACTACGCCTGCATCGACGCCGCCGGCAGCCTGGACTCCGCGCTCTTTCTCGAGACCATCGGCAGGCGCAACGCCAACGCTTGCGGAACCGGTCCGATTGCGCTCCTCCTGGACGTTCTGCGCCGGCTCGCAGCGGGCGGTCTGTATCAGTCGGTCCTCGATTACCAGACTTCCGGCGAAATCACCGGAGACTATCGTCATTCGGTAAGCTATGCCGCATTGGGCTACTTCCCCGCATCGGCGTTCGACCTCGATGAATCGGACCGCGCCGCGCTCCTGGAGGCCGCGGCTCAAACGCTTCGCCGCCTGCGCCAATCCGGAGAGCGCCATCCGGTTGTTGCCGCGGGTTCGTCCGCGCTTTCCGTCCCCCGCGGGGCTTTCGTCAGTCTCCATCAGGGCGAAGAGCTGTTGGGATGCATAGGCAATCGCGCCGGGCACCGCGCGCTGCGCGAAGAGATCGGCGAACTCGCTCTGGCCGCCGCGCTGGACGATCCGCGCTTTCGTCCCGCCGCCGTGCAGACCGGTCCGATCGACATCGAGATTTCCCTGCTCACGCCCTTTCGCCAGATTCGCGACACGGCTGATTTTGAGGTCGCACGCCACGGAGCCATGCTTTCTCTGGGCCGGAATGCCGGGCTGCTGCTTCCGCAGGTCGCGCAGGAGCACGGCTGGAGCGCGGCGCAGTTCTGGCGAGCTTTGGCCCGCAAAAGTATGCTCCTTCCGCACGCCTGGAGCGATCCCGACGCCCGGCTGGAAATATTCGAAGCGCAGCGGTTCGGGCGAAAACAAGCGGCATGAGTTGGGAAGGCGGTCTCCTCATTCCCCCATGAACTTCACCACCAGCGAGACGCGCCGGTTGCGCGGGCTCTCGGGATTAGCGGGATCGAGCAGCACCTGGTCGGCATAACCGCGCACTTCCACTACCTGCTGCGGCCGCACACCGTGGGAGTGCAGCAAGCGGCGGGCGGCGTTGGCGCGATCGACGGAGAGTTCCCAATTGCTGTAGCCGCTGGAAGGAGCGGCATTGCGAAAGGGGCGTGAATCCGTATGGCCTTCGATCACCACCGGGTTTGGCATCTTACCGATTTCCCCGGCGAGCAATTGCAACAGGTGGTCGCCCGCGGCGGTAGGCTCGGGACTGCCGGAAACGAAAAACAGGCCTTGTTCCGTCTCGAGCAGATCGATGCGCAGACCCTCGCCGGTGACGCTCAACTGGACGTGGTCGCGCACATGGGCGAATTCCGGCACGCGGCTCATGGCGGCTTCGAAGTGCTGCCGGATCTGCGCCACGTTGCGCTGATTCACGGAGAGCCCTTCGCCGGAGCCGGCTGGCCCCGCTCCCCGCTTTTGGGTATAGCCCCTGGGATCGCGGAAATAACCCGTGATGGAAGCTTTCACGCGATCGGTGGCGTTCATCATCCACAGCACGATGAACAGCGCCATCAGGGCCGTTACAAAATCGGCGTAGGCCACCTTCCAGGCGCCGCCGTGCGAGCGCGGAAACTCGCTGCGGGCGCGCGGTGTGGCCAGCAGACCGGCGCCGCCATCAGGCGGAGGCTGCGGGGGCTGATTCGATGGTTGGGGCATTTTCCGGACTCCCTGCCGGGGCTTTCTCTCCTGGCCGGACGATGGGTGGAATCTTGGCGCTCCGGCGGATGGTGGTTTCGAGCTCCAGGAACGATGGGCGCGACTCCACGGGAATCGATCGGCGGGCATACTCGACAGCCAACACGGGAGACGCGCCGCGGAGAAACGAACACATCGCCACCCGCATGACCTGCAGAAATTGCGCGTGCTCCTCACCCAGGCTCTCCAGGCGCGAAGCCACCGGACCGACCATGCCATAACAGAGCAGGATGCCGAGGAAAGTCCCCACGAGCGCTGCCGCCACCTTCTGGCCGACGGTTTCGGGCGAGGCTCCGATCGCTTGCATCGTGATTACGACGCCCAGCACGGCGGCGACAATGCCGAGGCCTGGCAGCGAATCCGCCACCGTGTGCAGCGCCAGCACCGGTTCGTGCCGCCCGCGCCGCTGTACATCGATATCGAGATCCATGAGTTGATCGAGTTCGTGCGGCGTGGTGGCGCCGATCACCATCATCCGGAAGGAATCGCAGATGAAATTGCAGGTGGGGCGATCGTGCAGAAACTCGGGATACCGCGAAAAAATCTGGCTCTTTTCGGGGGTATCGACGTCGTTTTCGAGCGCTGCGATGCCGGCCCGTTGCACGAAGCAGAACACTTCGTACAACATGCGCAGGTGGCGCAGCAGCGATTCGCGGCCATGCGGCGGTGCGACGAAAGCATCGCGAGCGCCGGTGATCATCTTCCGGATCAATGCCGGACGGTTGGCGACGAGGATGGTGCCGGCGGCCGCGCCGACCACGATCAGCAATTCCGCCGGTTGCAGCAGGACCCAGGGATTCCCATGTTCGAGCAAATAGCCGCCGAGAACGGCGGCGAAAACCGTCAGAACGCCGATGAATGCAAGCATCTGTTCCTGGATCTTATCGGCCGGGTTCAGCCTGGTATAACAGCCTAAGGTGTTCGGCTTGACAGCGTAGGAGAGAGCGCGTAGCGTACCGGTATGCGATACGCCATTCGGGTTCTACGAAAGAGCCCCGGGTTCGCGGCAACCGTAGTGCTGACTCTGGCGCTCGGAATCGGCGCCAGCACGGCGATTTTCAGCGTTACCGACGCGGTCCTGCTCAAACCCCTGCCGTATCGCGATGCCGGCCGGCTGGTGCTGGTTTTCTGGGAAAATCGCCAGGCTAACCTCAAGAACTTCACTTTCTCCAATGCGGATTTCTTCGACTTGCGCGACGGCACCCGCGAGATTTTCGAAGATATCGGCGGCGTCACCGTCTTCCGCGCTTTCGTGCCGCGAGAAGATGGCTCGACGGAACTCGTGAGCAAGGCGCTGGTCACGGCGAACTTCTTCGGTTTGGTGGGCGCGCGCATGGTTTTGGGGCGCGATTTTAGCGATGCCGACGCCGTGCCGCAGCCCACCGATCCCAACGTGTTGATTCCGCCGGGCAGCGCCGCCATCCTCAGTTATGAATACTGGCAGCGGCGCTATGGCGGAAGCAAGTCGGTACTGGGGCAGGAGATCGTGGGTGCCGGCACGCCGGGGCCGCGAATTATCGGGGTGCTCGAGCCCGGTCTCAAGATCTACCGGCCGCCCGGCCCCAGCGCGCCGGAGTTCTGGGTGGCGAACAACCTGGGCTACGACACGGCGCACCGCACTCTGATGACGGTAGGTACCATCGCCCGTTTGAAACGCGGGATCTCACTGCAACAGGCGCGGCGCCGCCTCGATGCGTTGACTCCGGCGATTCGTAAGGATTCGTTCGATCCAGCGGCCAAGCTGCTTCTGGAATCGATGGGTCGATACCTGGTGCAAGATGTTCGCACGACGATTCTCGCGCTCATGGGTGCGGTGTTGTTTCTGCTGCTGATTGCCTGCGCGAACGTGGCGAACCTGCTGATGGTGCGATCCTCGCTGCGCTCACGGGAGCTGGCGGTACGGGCGGCGCTCGGCGGAAGCCGGCGGCGGCTCGCCGGCCAGATGCTGGCGGAGGCGCTGCTGTTTTCAGGGCTGGGCACGCTGGCGGGCATTGCGTTGGCTTGGGCGGGCACGCGCGGATTCCTGGCTATCGCGCCAGTGAACTTACCGCGTGTCGAATCGGCAGGCGTCGATTGGCGCGTGCTCATGTTCGCGGCCGCCGCGGGATTGGCTTCCGCGGCAATTTTCGGCGTGCTGCCGGCGCTCGGCGCCACCCGGCCCGATCTCATGCAAGCGCTCCGCGGCAGCGGGCACAATTCGCGGCTGGCTGGCGGCCACTGGCTGCGGTCGGGCGCCGTCATAGTGGAGGTAACGCTGTCGTTCGTGCTGCTGGCGGGTTCCGGTCTGCTGTTGCGCACGTTCGTGGCACTGCGGCACGTGGATCCGGGGTACGATTCCCACGGCCTGCTCACGTTTTTCCTCACCCGGGAGTGGCCGATCGACAAGCAGGAAGGGCGCCTCGAACTGCTGCGTGAAATACAGGCGCGGCTCGCGGCCATAGCCGGAGTCCGCGGCGCCACCGCGGCGCTCGCGCTGCCCCTCGCCGGCGGTCCGAGGCCAAAGGCATCGGCTACGACTCCCGGGCCGGACGCGCCGGACACCGGGGACGCCGATAACCAGCAGGTAATGCCGGGCTACTTCGAAACGCTACGCACGCCGTTGCTCGCCGGGCGGACCTTTACCGAGGCCGACAACGCTCCCGGAAGAAACCTCGTGGTAATCGACGAACTGTTCGCGGAAAGCGCGTTCCCTGGCGTCTCTCCTATCGGACGGCGAATCCGAACGCCGGATCCGGAGCATCCGTGGGTCGAAATCATCGGGGTGGTGGGCCATCAGCGGCTGGCGTCGCTGGCCGATCGCGGCCGCGCCACGGTCTATTTTTCGGACGGCTTTTGGGGCGTCGGAGTTTCGCGCTACTGGATTTTGCGGACCGGCGGCGATCCGGCGCGATATGCCGGGACGGTGCGCCGCGAGTTGACGAAAGTCGATCGCGGTCTGGTGATGACAAAAGTGCAGACCATGGATGCGCTGGTGGCGCAGGATCAGTCCAGCACGCGGCTGTCGCTGTTTCTGACGGCGGGGTTCGCGGCAATCGGCCTCCTGTTGGCAGCCGTCGGACTCTATGGAGTGCTCGCGACGGCGGTGCGCCAGCGAACGGCGGAGATCGGCGTGCGCGTAGCGCTAGGCGCGACGCCCGCGGGAATTTTCCAAATGGTGGTGGGCCACGGACTGCGGCTCACGCTCGCCGGCCTGGCCTTGGGATTAGCGGCGGCACTTGCCCTGACGCGGCTGATCGCCTCGATGCTGGTGGGAGTGAAGGCGGGCGATCCGCTCACCTTCGCGGCGATGGCGGCGATTTTCTTCGCGGTCGCGGCCATAGCGTCGTGGATACCCGCGTCGCGCGCCGCGTCGCTCGATGCCATCGAGGCGCTGCGCGAAGAGTGATCGCAGCGATGGATTGGCGGCCGGGTGCATGGTGACCGGGGCGTACGTGTCGGCGGGTTGGCCGCGAAAGATGCCGTCAAACTGCTTTGCCGTCACTCCCACGATCTCGAGTGGCCGATCGCCTTGACGTCGCCGGCGAAACGCCGCTGCCAGTAGGCGAGGAAAGCACCACCACCGGCGATCCACCGGCGTGATCATCGTCCGCCGGGTGATAAGCCGTCCCACCGCCGCGCCGGTTCCGAGAAGAAAGTAGTTCGCGGTGACATACCCCGTGTGTCCCGCTTCGGCTGCCGAAGCGCCTTCTGGTCGCAGCCCGCAGATCTGCGGATAGCTGCTGGCGATGAGTCCGCTGAATACACTGTTGCGGTCGCGGTATTGGCGCTAGAACGGATAAGAACCGGCTCTCCCGCCGGCAACATGCACCAGGGACGCCCGCCGCGCGCCGGAACCGGCCACAGCAGAAGCTGGTTCCAGGCTGAAGATGGCCGTATGGAGGCCGACACCCAGCGCCAGCGACGCCCCCGCCACGGCGGTGAGCGCATCAGGCGCAGCGCATAACGGCTGTCGCCATCCCAAATTGCCATGCTTCAGGCTGCCGCGTTCCCCGGCCCTAGACAAGGGGCTTCCGCGTGCGATTCGTAATATACTGCGGACAGAATGCCTTTCACCAACTCAGTCAACCGCCGTCGATTTGTCGGCGCGACTATCGCCACGGCGGCATCGTATAACCGGATTCTGGGAGCCAACGAGCGCGTCCGCATCGGCGCGATCGGGACCGGATCGCGCGGCCAGTTTCTTCTGAACGCCCTGAATCAGGCGGCATCGGCCGATATCGTGGCCATTTGCGACGTGTACCAGCCGCACCTCGTCACCACCAAGGCGGCGCACGCGCCGAATGCCGATGAATACGGCGACCATCGCGCGGTGCTCGACCGTAAAGATGTGGACGGCGTCATCATCGCCACGCCCGATCACTGGCACGTGCGGATTCTGACCGACGCCGTTCAGGCGGGCAAAGATGCGTACTGCGAAAAGCCGGTGACCCACACCCTGGAAGAGGGCGATCCCATCATCGCGGCGGTACGCGACTCCAAACGCGTGGTACAGATCGGATTGCAGCAGCGAAGCTGGGACCATTTCGCGCAGGCGCGCGACGAAATCAACAACGGACGATTGGGGCAGGTGACGTTCATCCGCACGTATTGGTATCAGAATCATCTGAACGCGGCGCGCGCCGGCAATTTCGACGAGAGCAAGCTCGATTGGAAGCGATTTCTGGGGAATGCCGCCGACCGGCCCTTCGATGCCGATCAGTACGCCAACTGGCGCTGGTATTGGGATTTCGGCAGCGGCGCCATGACCGATCTGTTTGTCCATTGGGTGGACGTGGCGCACTGGATCATGGGGGTCGATATGCCTTCGCGTGCGTCGGCGAACGGGCTCACGGCGGTGCTCAAGCAGCGGCAGACGCCGGACACCATGAGCGCGGCGCTATCGTATCCGGGCCACGGGATCGTGGAATTCGATTGCGCGCTGCTCGGTTATATCGAAGGCGGCGGGTTGATGATTCGCGGCACCAAAGCCGCTATGCGGCTGTGGCGCGGCGGATTTTCGGTGTACCAGGAATTTCCGCGCTACAGCGAAGATCCGCAGCCCGCGGACCCGATCATGGCTGTGAAGGCCACCGGCGATGGCACGGTCACGCACATGAAGAACTTCCTGGACTGCATGGCCTCGCGCAATACTCCCAACGCCCCGATTGAAGTCGGAGTGTCGGCCGCGCGCGCCGGGCACGTGGCGAACCTTGCCATGCGCGGCAATGGCGTTTGGAACGCGTAGCGGACGGGATTCAACTCGCGCACCCTTTTCCCAGGATTGCGTTGGATTCAATTTGAATATCTACCACGTTGATCCGGCCGTCACCATTCAGATCGTCGCTGAGTGGGAAGGCGCCGAGAACTTCTGTAATGATTCGCTGCATGTCCTGGACGTTGATCGACCCGTCGCCATTCAGGTCGCAGGGCGCGCTTGCGGCGCCAACCGATTGCACAAGAGAGCCGGAGTTAGCGTTAAAATTGCCGTCGCCACTATATGCCGCGGTAATGGTGTGACTTCCGGCCGCCAGCGCCGATGTGGCGAGGGTAGCGATACCGTTTGCGTTGAGGGTGACGGAACCCAGCGGGTTGGAGCCATCGGCGAATGCGACCATTCCCGTAGTCACCAATGCAATATTGGTTGGAACTACGGAGGCGGTGAAGGTGATTGATTGCCTGGCGACGGATGGGTTCGCCGAACTGATGAGCTTGACGGTAGGTGTATCTTTGTTCACGGTGAGGGTGGTAGAGCCGCTGATGCCGCTGATATTCGAGTTGCCGGGGTAAGTGACAGCTATGGTCCGGCTGCCCACCGCCAGGCCGTTCCCATAGACATTGGAGCCCGCGCCGTTAGCCAGCGGCCCACAGCCGGCGTTGGAGCCATCTATCGTCAGCGTGCAACTACCGGATAGCACCGCGAGGCTGGGCGCTACTGCAGTGAAGGTATACCGAACGGTCACCTGCTGCCCATAATATGCGGGATTGGGTGTGACCGAAAGGTTCACCGCGCTGCTCGCCTGGTTTACCACCTGGACAATGGCATCGGTGCTGGCAACAGGTAAGTAGTTTGTGTCACCGGCATATAAGTTGCTTAGGAAATAGGTGCCCACGTCAAAGACGGGCGCGGGACTGGCGGTGGCGACTCCATTGAGCAACGTGCCCGTCGCGATGGTCGGACCGTCGGCATAGAAGTACACCGTGCCGGTCGGCGCCAAACCCACCATCGTGCCGGAACCACTCCAAGTGACGCTGCCGGTCAAAGACAAAGGTTGCCCGTAGACTGCGGGGTTGGGCGATGAAAAGACCTTCACACTGGGACCGTCTTGAGCTATCTGAACTGCGTAGCTCGATTGGGTGGTGCTTGGATTGTGGAAAGCATCGCCGGAGTAGCCCGCGGTTATCGTGTCGGTTCCGGGCGGGAGCGCCAAAGTAAAAGAGATCGTCCCGCTCGTGAGGGTTCCACTCGCGAACGGGCTGGAATTGCAGTAGATCGTGACAGTGCCGGCTGGTGTGAATGCCCCGCCTGTTACAGAAATCGTCGCCTTGGTAGCTCCGCCATATATCAAGCTTGCATCGAAGTCGTTAAAGGAAATTGTGGTATCTGCCTTGGCGCCGATACGCGCCTCCCATGATCGCGCGCGGGCAGTGACGTAAAAAGGGGGGCGCTCGTTAGTGGGTAATTCCTGCACGAATTTGCCGTCGTTATCGGCGGTAGCTTCGACCTCCGGTTCAGCGGCGATGCGGACCCTTTCGCCGGGCTGCCAGCCGGCGCCTGCCACAGTCGGGACCGTGGCGTTCTGGCGGAATTCTAACGTCGGGAACTGAAATGTTTCGCCTTTGCCGACTGGAGGCGCCATCCGGGTCTGCCCGGTCCAGGGAGTGTAGATTTCGGTTGACGATCGATCGGCAAATAGCACCTCGTTGTTGTCCGGCAAAAGAACCGCGATGTGTCCGCTGAGTTGCCGGATCAAGTTGCCCGCGGGCGTAAAGGACTGCTGTTCCGGATCGTACACCTCCATAGAAGTGAGTCCGCGGCCGCCGGCGATCAGCACGTTGCCATCTAGTAATTTGGTGGCGGTGTGATCGAAACGGGGAACGGTGAGAAAACCGGCGGGGTGAACGTCGCCGGTGGCGGGATCGAATAAGTCTGCCGAATTCAGTGCTTCCACTCCGTCCCAACCACCGCAGAGCAGGACGAGGCCGGTGTCCAGCAGAGCCGCGGCGTGGTGCGAGCGGATTTCGGATAGTTGGCCGGAGACTGGAGCCCAGGCGTCCCGGCCGGGGTCGTAGATCTCGAGGGAGCGCGTGCCTCCTCCGGCAATCAGCACGCGGCCGTCAGGAAGGAGCGTGGCGGTGTGTCCATCGCGCCGCTCACGCATGGGGGCGGCGGGGGACCAGGCGCCGCTGGCAGGATCGTATATCTTCGTTTGGCCGCCCGTCTGGAAAAGCCGACCGTCGTGCAAGACTACGCACGGCCCTTGACAGGAGTCCAGCGGCGGAGTCCATACGCCTGGCGTTTGCGAGGCGCCTGCAGTTGCCACGAAAATGAGGATGGCGAACCTGATCCAACAAGCCTAACGGGAAGCTTTTCGATCCGCTAGAGCATGAACATGCGCCCCTTCCTCTACGCTGGTGGCGCCTGGGAGATCGATCGCGCCTTCCGGACCCGCTTTCCTAATTCTTCGATGCGGTGAAGCATTTCCCGGCGGGCTTGCGAATATGCGTTCACGTCGCGCGCGCCGGACATCGCGCACTCGATGCAGACCGCCTCGCAAGCGACGAATTCGGCGGCCGCCTGAGCCACCTCCCCGGCAATGGAAGCGGGAATCGAGCAGACACCGTTGGCATCGGCGTGCAGGAGATTGCCGGGGCGGACTTCGAGGCCGCCCACGCGCACCGGTTGATGCACGGAGGTGATGTGACTGTAGGCGTGCGAGCAGACCACGCCATTGCTGAAGGCGGCGAATCCCAGCCGGCGAACCTCTTCGAGATCCCGCGCCGGACCGCTGGTGACGATAGCCGCCGCGCCGAAGCACCGGTAACTGGCGCACATGACTTCGCCGAATGTGGCGCCCACGGCCGGGTCGTCGCGGGCGGGCCACGTAGCGAATCTCGCCATGCGAGGCAACGGGGTCTGGAACGCCTGGCGCGGTCAAACAGATTCAAGGGAGTTTCAGGGTGTCGATGATGGGGTCGAGACGGCGGCGTACCGTGTCCAATTCGGATTTCGGCGCCTGGATGAAAACCAGCGCGGAAGCATTATCCCCACTCACCCAGGTTAAGTACTCGACCCATTTCGCGTCTTCGAGGGTGTAATCGGCGATGCAGCTCACCGCCGGCCTTCCGCCCACCTTGCGGCGGACTACGCTGCCGGGCCTGATCTGGTAATCCGTCCACCCTGCCGCGATGCGCTGGGCGGCCTTGTCGTCGGCCTTCGTGAGCAACAGACGGTAGGCGGCTTCTTCGGAGTGCGTTGCGCTGGCGGCGATGCGGAAGTACAGCGAGCCGGCGCGGGTACTCTGGTCGTCGAACACTTGGGCAGTGGTTTCGTGGTCGCCCCAACGAAACGCTCTGCCCACCTTCCAGCGCGGTGGCACGGCGACGGAGACGGCGAATTCGGGATCTTTGAATTCGACTGGCCCGTTCCCGCCGGCCGCAGCGGCTTTAAAGTCGAATGTTTCGCCAGAAGCCTGGAGAGGGGGATTTGCCATCGCGGCGGTGGTCTTTTCCACGAAGAGTATTCCGTCCGCGAGATCCGGCACGACCTGCGGTACGAGATAGGAAGCTGCCGTATCGTCAGAGAAGATCGCGCCGATACTGCGAGTCGCGTGCGTGGCGTGGAACCAATCCGCTACCGGTCCGGATTTTGGCAGTGCCCGCAGATCGAGAGCAAACAGCGGGATGCCGGCGGAAGCGAGGGTGGCGTCCAGGCTGCCGGCGGGCGCGGGTGGAACGGTGAAATTCTTCAAACCGGCTGACCGCTCCACCGCCCGGAAGGAGCCCTGGTTGAAAGCGAATCCGAAGATCGCCATCTGGCTTCCGTACATCCGGCGAAGCGCGGATCCCATGCTGCCCGGGGAGGTCTCCACGTGGCCGTTGTGCGCCCAGATGACCATCCTGGCGTCGGGCAATTGATCGAGAATCCACCTTATGTTGGCCGCCATGCTGTCGTCGCGCGTCACCTGGCCGGCGCGCATCTGCATGCACTCTAAAACCACACGCGCGTTCTGAATAGCCCATTCAATATCCGCCTTCGCCGAGCCGTGCGCCGCGTACTGCTCCCGCGACCCTTTGAGGTGTTCTAGCACTTCGGCCCACTCGGCCGCGGCCACCTTGGGATCCACGGCGTTCGCGGCGGCCGGAGTAGCGCGCGAAGAGATCCGCAGACTTTGCTTTCCGCCATGCGCCGCCTGATCGTCGAGGCCCGTGGCATACGCTGGGACGGCGGGATAGAGGCCCTTCAGCTTAGGCCCTTCGAAGCTGAAATCGAACTCGTCGCCGGGATATGGCTGGCCATCGATTTCGATTTTCAAGTCGTCGAACCACGCCGTACCCGAGCCTGCCAGAAGTGTTCCGAAGTAGATGGCCCTGGTTTGCTCGGGAATCGAAATGGTCAGGTCATAGGGCGTCCAATCCGTAGTGCCTTTGGGCGCGGCGGCCGCGAGATCTTTGAATGCCAGCGGCCCTTTGTCGCCATCAGCCCGCCACCAGAAACCGGCGTACTGCAAAACATTTTCCGTCTTGATATAGCCGCTGAACCGGATGGTCTTGCCGGCGGCTTTCGCGACTGGAAACGTGCCGTTCGCGGTGCCGAAGGGAGCCGATTGCGCCGCCGCCGGCGCGCGCGCCAACTCGGACGCGTGAGCCAGGACGGAAGCGTAGCCGGAATCGGCTTTGGCGACGAAATCACGGACGATCGTGTTGGCGACGTCCGGCGTCTGCATGTCGAAGCCGGTGAACTGGATGCGCCCCTTGCCCGACTGATTGAACTGGCGCATCCATAAGACCATGTCGAGGACCTCCTTGGTATCCCAGGTCCAGAAGTACATGCCGTGAATCAGGGCGGCGGGATCGCCCTTGCCGTTCAGGACGAAATCGTTCAGCCGGTACGCTTCCGGCATATTGGCTTCGATGGAAAAGATCGAGAAGCCCATTTCCGTGGCGAGGAACTCGAGCATGCGGTGCTTGAGTTGGAAAAACTCGCGCGTGCCGTGAGTGGCCTCGCCAAGCGAGACGATGCGGGCGTTGCCGACCGCCTGCTTTAGCGGTTCCATATCTTTGAATCCGTGCCCGGCTGCGGGGGTGGTGAGCGGGACCGCGTGGCTGGCGATCCACTCTTCGACCGGTTTGGTCTCTTGTGCCGCGGCCGGCCATATCAGGGCGGCGAGAAGTACGGATACTCTCATTGGATTGCTGTGCACGATGGTATTGCAAATCGGCGCCGGGCGCATGCGGGTATCATTTGCGCAGCCGCTTTCCTAATTCTTCGATGCGGTGAAGCAT